>Ga0265306_10000048_pt1 | contig 40713 bp, 33 predicted proteins | sample Helome_3_FD_192493 | JGI IMG/M metagenome (GOLD analysis project Ga0265306, IMG submission 192493) | Marine sediment microbial communities from subtidal zone of North Sea - Hel_20160420 (Illumina Assembly) | ecosystem: Environmental > Aquatic > Marine > Subtidal zone > Sediment ... | reverse complement strand
AGTACAGGTCCCTTCATGAATGAGCTGCTGTGGTAGAAGCTCGTATTTGATCATAGGAAAGCGATGTCCTTTCGGTAAAGGATGATTGTAAATGGGGTGATAGGCTATTTTAAGCACTATTTTAATTTATGGTCTCTCCGTTTTTAACCTCTTTTTCATCTGTATTAAGAAAAACCAATTTCCCCTCTTTATTTTCAGTCATTAAGATCATACCTTCACTTTCTACTCCTCTGAGTGCCCTGGGTGCAAGATTTACTAAAACAGTCACTTGTCTTCCTATGATTTCCTCAGGACTAAAACTTTCAGCAATACCAGAAACGATTGTCCTTGTATCTAGTCCTGTATCTACCTTAAGAACCATAAGCTTTTTAGTTTTAGGCATTTTTTCGGCTTCCAAAATTGTACCCACACGTAAGTCCATTTTGGTGAAATCGTCAAAATTTATAGTCTCTTTTTGCGGCATAACAGTTTTATTTTCAGATTCGTTGACTTTTTTTGTGGCTTCCAGTTTATTTAGTTGTGTTTGTATCTCCTCATCTTCTACTTTTCGGAACAGCAATTCAGGTTCGCCTATTTGGAGACCTTTTGGCAGAAGAGGTTCATTTTTTGTAACAGCGGACCAGGAGAGCTCTACTAGATCAGAACTCCGGGAAGATGTGTTTTGTGAGATAGACAAAATTCTTTTTAATTTTGCCGAGGTAAAAGGCAAAAAAGGTTCAGCAAGAACAGCAAGTGCTGCCGCAATTTGAAGTGCTACAAACATAATAGTCTGTACCCTTTCTCTATCTTCCTTGATGACCTTCCAAGGCTCTTCGTCTGCCAGATATTTATTACCCAGGCGGGCAAGATTCATTAGTTCCTGACTTGCTTCACGAAAGCGGTAGCGTTCAATAGAGTCTGAAATAATTCCAGGGTATGTTTTAAAGGTGTCTAAAGTGTCTTTATCAGCTTGTGTAAATTGATGTGGTTCTGGGACCATACCATCAAAATATTTGTTGGTAAGCACCACAACCCTGTTTATAAAATTTCCAAAAATGGCAACCAATTCATTGTTATTACGTGCCTGGAAATCTTTCCATGTAAAATCGTTGTCCTTGGTTTCCGGTGCATTTGCCGTAAGCGTATAGCGCAAAACATCCTGCATATCGGTAAATTCTTCCAAATACTCGTGAAGCCAAACCGCCCAGTTCTTTGAAGTAGACAATTTATTCCCCTCCAGGTTTAGAAATTCATTGGCCGGAACATTATCAGGTAAAATATAGTCCTTATGTGCCTTAAGCAAGCTGGGAAAAATAATACAGTGAAAAACGATATTGTCTTTTCCGATAAAATGGACCAGTTTGGTGTCTTTTGCCTTCCAGTATAATTCCCAGTCTTTTCCTGTTCTGGCGGCCCATTCTTTGGTAGATGAAATATACCCTATAGGCGCATCAAACCAAACGTACAATACTTTCCCTTCGCCACCTTTAACAGGAACAGGAATTCCCCAGTCCAGGTCGCGTGTTATGGCCCTTGGTTTTAAGCCATCATCTATCCATGATTTACATTGCCCGTAAACGTTAGGTTTCCAATCGTTTTTATGACCAATTATGATCCACTCTTTTAAAAAATCTTCATACTGGTCTAAGGGGAGGAACCAATGTTTGGTTTTTTTAAGGGTTGGTACGGCTCCGGAAATTGTCGATTTCGGATTAATAAGGTCTGTCGCATTAAGTGAAGAACCGCAGTTTTCACACTGATCTCCATAAGCCTCTTCGTAACCGCATTTAGGGCAGGTTCCGATTACAAAACGGTCTGCCAGAAACTGTTGAGCTTCTTCATCGTAAAGCTGAGCGGTTTCTTCTTCTAAGAAATCGTCTTGTTCGTATAAGGTTTTAAAAAAATCTCCGGCAGTTTCATGATGAATTTGGGCGGAGGTGCGTGAATAATTGTCAAATGATATTCCAAAATCTACAAACGATTTTTTTATAATACCATGGTATTTATCAATTATCTTTTTTGGTGAAACTCCTTCTTTTTTAGCCTTCATGGGTATGGCCACCCCATGTTCATCACTTCCACAAACAAAGGCCACATCATTACCAGTTAACCTTAGGTATCTTGCATAGATATCTGCAGGGACATATACTCCGGCCAGGTGCCCAATATGAATAGGACCATTTGTATAAGGTAAAGCTGCAGTGATTGTATATCTGGCAGGTTTATGCAGGTGTTCCGACATCAAAAATAGATTAGGGCACAAAAATAACTATTATTTCAGACCAAACACCAAGTACCCGGGAAAAAGAAAACCCCAGGAACACCAGATCCTTTTATACAGGATTACCGGTGTCCGGGGGCAATTATGCAAAGTAGGGGTAACCTAAGTTACCATTATCGATTTGGACATTTTTCTGTCCGAAACTTGTATTCTATATATGTATTTACCAGTAGACAAATGTGAAGGCAAATTTTCCCTTATGTTGATTTCGGTAGAACCTTCCGCCATTATCTGATTATAGACAGTTCCAACATTTTGTCCCAGAATATTATATAATTGAATATCAACATGAGCAGTAAAAGGCATTTCTAAATAGATATGTGGTGTGCTACTAGTAGGATAAAATGGTTCGTGAACTATTGCTTCAAGCAATTCCGGAGTTGGATCTTCTGCAACCGGATCTTCGGGCATTGGAGGGGTAGGAGGACCTTCACTATATACAATAGGGGGGAATTCCACTCCACTACAATTAAAGCCAAGATCAACCGGTGCATATGGGTGATCCAGTAAATGCTGTTCTACCAATGGTATTGGGACACACAGCCATTCTGCAAGGACCGTGGCATACAGATCCCTAAAGTCCATAGTATATTCAAGGTTTCCACGCCCATTAGGACTTTCCAGGGAAGGGTGTTCCCCTACAAAGGCACTGCCATTAAGCCCTGAACCGAAAAATAGGGTTGGGGCAGCCTTACCGTGGTCTGTACCGTTTGAACCGTTTTCAAATATTCGTCTTCCGAATTCGGAAAATGTCATACTCAATACCTTTTCATCTTGTTGTGTAAAAGCAATATCCTCATAGAAGTTATTGATAGCAATAGATAAATTGGACATCAATCGCTCATGGGCAAGTGGTTGATTTCCGTGGGTATCAAAGCCTCCCATAGAGATCATGTATACTTTAGTGCCTAAATTTCCTTTTATCAGTCTTGCCAAAAGGGCTAATTGCCTTGCAAATCCATTGTCCTGATATTGAACCTGATTTTGTCCTCTTTCATACGCTTCATGGATAAGTCCGGAGTATTCATAAGTGGTGTTTGCCACTCCTCTTAAAAACTTAAGCTGATCTCCGTACATACAGTTATTAAACAAACTGTCATCCAGGCTATATTGAACTCCTGATTCTGCAATTTCTTCCAGCTGATCGATATTTGAAGTAACAAACGCATAGTTGGTTTCTTCACCCTGGAATACCAGACTACCGAAATTTCCAATTTGAATGGCTGCAGGTGATGCAGGGGGATTTACCAGATAATCAGGGTAAATATTTTCAAAATAACGGCCCATCCAACCTGTATTCAGTCCATCAAAACCGGTAGTTGTTAAATCGGTATTCGCATAAATATCAGATCCCGTAAAGTGAGATAAACTTTGATTTTCATAACCTACACCATGAACCGCTTTTACCTGTCCGGCACCCCACATGGGCTCCAGGGAATTCATATAAGTAGGGATTCCAAACTCATCGGAAAGTTTAAGGATCTTACTTTCCGGAATATAGATATTAGGTCTTGCATTGGCGTACGTATCGTACTGCTCAATCGGGATCACCGTGCTCAATCCGTCATTACCGCCAGAAAGACGTATGAGGATCAAAATACAATCTGTATCGGCATTGGCAATGGCCGCGGTCAATGGGGACGGTGCAGATGCGGTAAGCATATTACTGCCTAGCATCATAGAACCAGACCCGGCAATGCCCAATGCCTGTAAAAAGGATCGACGACTCCAATACTTGTGCTCTTCGTCGTGACCGTTATTATTTTTTATATTAATAGGTAAATGATTATTAGACATAGTCGTAGGTTTTATTTTAGTTGAAACTCTGGTTGTCTGGATAAGTGCATCAGCAATAGGAATACTTGTTGGGGTACTTCCGGGCTAACGGAAAGCATCCATAATCCTAATCCTCCCGGAATATAGTCGGGACCATAATAATTTTCCGGTACATCTTCAATTTTGAAAACAGACATCGCATTTTCAAAATCCTGAGGCGTAAGTAATCCTTTAGGTGTAATTTTATCCACTATGGCGCTAACCACAGTTTCGGGGTTACTTGTATTACTATCAGCGGCACCAACTGCATCCATTGCAAGGGTTCGGAATTGCTGCGGGTTATTCTGGTAAAACATTTCCAGATATACCTCGGCAGAGAGCCATCGCCCTATCATAAAATTGGTGTTAATCCATGTCCTGTCTCTTTGCCATCCGGCAACGTCAAAAGGATCAAAAAGTTCCTGTCCTAAAAGTCGGCTTGTATCAACTACATTAAGTAAAGTTCCATTGTCATAGGCAAAATTGGTTTCATTGATGAGATTTAGATAAATATCAAATGGACTCTTTATAATGACTCCTATTGCTTCATCATCAAAAAAATGCTCACTTGAGAAAAGTTGCGTAAGCACAGGGGCAATTTCAAAGTTACTGGCAACAAAGGTGCTTGCCATACCTGAAATTATCATTTGTGCATTACCGGCATCATCACTGGAATCCGGATGAACAAAAAATTCGTACAATTTTCCACAAATAAAAGCAGCTATTTCGTTGGGTCTCTGCTGGAAAAGAATATTAATGACATCATCATAGCCCCAATTGCCTGTCTGACCTAAAATAGTTTTAGGACCAGCGTCAAATCGGGTAGGATCAAATAGAACCTGTTCACAACCTATTTCTCCCCTCTCAACATAACCAGTAAGAGCCTTAGCTGTTTCAATGATATCCTCTTCGGTGTATCCGTTTCCTTCACCCAATGTAAAAAGCTCATACAATTCCCTTGCATAATTTTCATTTGGGTTGTTACCATTATTATAAACGCCATCCAAATAATAAAGCATGGCACTGGTAAGACCCATTTCACTAATAAAGGTTCTGAAATTACCTATGGCATTTCTTTGCAGGCAATTCGTATAATAATAAAGGAAAGAATTACAGTCATAAATATCCAGTTCAGTAACCAAATGGTTACTCCAGAAAAAGCTTAGCCGCTCCCTGAGATTGTTGTTCAACAAGCCATTGGTATAGCTTATCCGCCATTCCTCGGCTTGGGCACGTCTAACCTGTCTTGCCAGATCGTCGTCTGCCGGATAGTTACTGTTGTTCCAATCTGCCCAGGCAGGAGCCGGAGTAGGGGCCATAGTGACCGCTTCATTGATCAAACTATTTACCAGAGTGCTGGCATCCGCGCCAACCGCCAGGTTGATAGTTTGTACTGAGGCACTAAAACCCAGTCTTCTGTACAAATGCGCCGCCCTTATTTTATCCAAGGGTGTTGTGTGTGGCGCTAATGTAGAGGTATTACAATTAACGAAGTATTCCATAGTTTTTTAGGCTTTAAGAACGTTCATGTGTTTAGGGGCAAATTCTTAACGCGTAAATTTTATGGATATTATTACCATCCAAGTATTTTCGTTATTCTGCATGGAAATTACAATCTTCTTCTTGAAATTAGGGCCGATTTCCCCAAATTTTCGACAAACTGCTTTATTTTTTAAGAAATCGGAGTATTTATGGGCGTGCATAATGAGTTTGGGAAGGAAGGTGAAGAATTAGCCGCAGCTTATTTAGTGAAAAAAGGATACCTTATTATATGTCGTAATTACCGCTATTTAAAAGCTGAAATTGACATTATTGCGCAAAAGGGTAATACTATTGCAATAATTGAAGTGAAATCGAGAAGCTCCGCATATTTTGAAAATATTGCTGAAACAGTAAGCAAAAAGAAAATAGGCTTGCTGGTAACGGCCACGGATTATTATGTAAATACAAATAAACTTGAGAGGGAGGTAAGGTTTGATATCATTACTATCCTTAAAAAAAATGACAAATTTCTCATAGAGCATCTGGAAGACGCTTTCTATCATTTTTAAAAATCTCTTTTATTTATAACAATATGTTATATTTGATGCAACACTAAAAATATGAAAACAATCTCGTCTGTTGTAGAACATTACATCAAAAAGAAACCATTTTTACAAAGTGCCCTTGCACAGGGAATCATTAATCTCACTTCTCTATCGCGTCTTATTAAACCGGAAATTCAGGAAGAATTGGGGAAAGATATCCGCAATGGGGCTATAGTTATGGCCCTTAAGCGTTTGTCAGATGATCTTGAATTCAGAGCGACCCACAAAATAATAAAAGTTCTTAAAAATATCGGGGAAATCACAGTACGCTCATCATTAACAGATTTTACTTTTCTGGTATCTGATTCTATTTTAGAAAACCAAACTGAACTCCTGGAAGAGGTGAATAAAAATAAAGATGTCTTTTACACCTCTTCAAGAGGAGTTAATGAGCTTAATATAGTTGTAAGCAATAGTTTGGATAGTATCATAGAAAAGTTATTTAAGGAAGAAAAGTGTACACAAAAAGCTGAAAACCTGTCTTCCATTACTGTAAAACTCCCGGCAGAGAATGTTTCTGTTCCGGGGATTTATTATTTCATTTTTCAGCGATTGGCGTGGGAGGGGATTGTACTATACGAAGTTATTTCTACAACCAATGAATTCACTATCATTGTAAATGATGAACAGGTAGACATTGCTTTCAAAACAATAAAGGATTTAAAATCTTTGTAAAACAGTGATTTTAAATTAATGCTGCCAGGCATGAAGAGATGTATATTAACTTAGCTTGTAGATGATTCAAATAAAGATAATTAATACCGCCAGGCTAACATAAGTGGTTTATCATATTTAATAGAATAAAAGTCTTTAAATTATTTTTAGAGAAGTATCTCCGGGGAATTACTGTAAATGTCCAAGTAGCGAATAATAAAATTACATTAAATAACTATCTTCTGTTTTTTTGACAATGGTTGTAGTACTTCCAGAGCTTTATTCACAGATTTAATATAATCGAAAATTAAAAGTAGCCTAAGCCCATTACGGGTTTGTTTTTCTTTAAGCTTGCAGGTTTCATTATGGCGTTGTGCATAGGAAAGAACATTTGAAAAATCCGGACTTTGGAAAAAGGCAGACTGCTGATCCGAAATAAAGTAGCCCAATAGTTTTCCTTTTTTTAAAACTACTTTTTCTAATCCAATTCCCGTGGCAATCCACTTGATTCGAACTGAGTTTAGCAAATCCTCTACCTGTGTTGGATACGCACCAAATCGGTCAATAAGTTGAGACTCGAATTTTTGAAGCTCCTCTTCAGTTTTAAGCGTGTTTAATTCGGTATAGAGGTTTAATCGTTCTGTGGTGTTGTTAATATAATCATCGGGGAACAGCAATTCAAAATCTGAATCTAACTGTGTATCTTTTACAAATATTTTTTCCTTTCCTTCAGTTTCCTCATAAAGGTCCTTGAATTCATTTTCTTTTAATTCATCAATAGCTTCGGACAATATTTTCTGATAGGTTTCAAAGCCAATTTCGTTTATAAACCCACTTTGTTCGCCCCCCAACAGATCTCCTGCACCGCGAATTTCAAGGTCTTTCATTGCTATGTTAAAGCCACTTCCCAATGCGGTATACTGTTCCAATGCCTCAATTCGTTTCCTGGCATCGGGGGTCATTACCTCATATGGGGGTGTAATGAAATAACAAAAAGCCTTCTTATTACTTCGGCCAACACGTCCCCTCATCTGATGCAGATCACTTAATCCAAAGTTATTTGCATTATTAATAAAGATGGTATTTGCATTTGTCACATCCAAACCACTTTCCACAATGGTAGTGGAGACCAATACATCAAATTCCCCATTCATAAAAGCCAGCATCAAAGTTTCCAATTTCCTACCCTCCATTTGGCCATGGCCTATACCTACTTTTGCATCAGGCACCAACCGCTGTATCAATCCGGCAACCTCCTTAATATTTTCTATTCTGTTGTGAATAAAAAATATTTGCCCACCTCTTTGAATTTCATAGGATATGGCATCACGTATTACTTCTTCATTAAATTGTGTCACATGACTCTCAATGGGATACCTGTTTGGAGGTGGTGTGTTTATAACAGATAAATCCCTCGCCGCCATTAAACTAAATTGCAGCGTTCTTGGAATAGGAGTAGCCGTAAGTGTAAGAACGTCTACATTTTCTTTTATTGATTTTAATTTGTCTTTAACTGCTACCCCGAATTTTTGTTCTTCGTCAACAATAAGCAATCCCAGGTCTTTAAACTGAACATTTTTGCTAGCCAATTGATGTGTACCTATAAGGATATCTATTTTGCCTGATTGTAATTCATCAAGAATTATGCGCTTCTCTTTTGCAGTTCTAAAACGGTTAAGATAATCTACTTTAACCGGCATTTCCTTCAGTCGTTTGGAGAATGTTCTGTGGTGTTGAAATGCAAGGATAGTGGTAGGTACCAAAACTGCCACTTGTTTTCCGTTTTCTGCCGCCTTGAATGCCGCCCTTATTGCAACTTCAGTTTTTCCAAACCCAACATCGCCGCAAACCAGCCTATCCATAGGCCTTTCACTTTCCATGTCTTTTTTGATATCTGCTGTAGCAGTTCCTTGATCCGGGGTGTCCTCATAAATAAAAGAGGCTTCCAGTTCCAGTTGCAAATAGCTGTCTGGTGCGTATTGAAATCCTTTATCCAGTCTTCTTTTGGCATAGACTTTAATAAGATCAAAAGCTATTTTCTTTACTCTGGATTTTGTCTTTTGTTTAAGTTTTTTCCAGGCTGCAGATCCTAATTTGTAAATTTTAGGGACCGCTCCATCCTTTCCATTGTATTTGGAGATCTTATGTAATGAATGAATACTTACATAAAGGATGTCGCGCTCACCATACATTAATTTAATAGCCTCTTGTTTTTTGCCTTCCACGTCAATTTTTTGAAGCCCGCCAAATTTGCCTATCCCATGGTCTATATGGGTCACATAGTCGCCTATTTCCAATTTGTTGAGATCTTTTAGGGTAATGGCCTGTTTTTTGGCATAACCGTTTCGCAAATGAAATTTGTGATAGCGCTCAAAAATCTGATGGTCTGTATAACATGCAACCTTAAGGTCGTGGTCTATAAAACCTTGATATAATGGGAAGACTTTAGTTTTATAATGCACATTTTCATCTACTTCATCAAAAATGTCATGGAACCTTTTGGTTTGTACTTCCGAGGAACAGAAAATATAATTTTCATAACCCCGGTTGTTGTTCTCATTGAGATTAGTGATAAGTAAATCAAATTTCTTGTTGAAGGAAGGCTGAGGTGTAGTGTTAAAATCTATACTCTCAGAATTTGGAACATTATCAAAACCACCTAAAGTAGCAAGAGTAAAACTTGTTAATTGCTCTTTAAGCAAGTTGGAATTGGTAAATAATTCTTCGGGTTTCGATTGTTTTAGGTCAGAATTGAGTTTTCCAAATGTCTTTTGCGCTTTTTCAAAAAACAAATCAACTCTGTTAAGTTAATTCCGGGTTTTTTAGGAATATGACGGTGTCCGGACTAATGTATTTCAGGAAACTTTCACGGCTTTCATTGAGGTGTTTCTTTTCTACGTTGGGAATTATTCTAATCCGGTTAACCTTGTCGGTAGATAATTGGGTCTCTACATCAAAAGTCCGGATACTCTCTACTTCATCACCAAAAAATTCTATTCTATAAGGTTCATCATGTGAAAAGGAAAAGACATCCAGAATGCCCCCACGGACTGAGAACTCACCAGGTTCAGTAACAAAATCGACCCGTTTGAAATGATATTCAAAAAGCACCTCATTTAGAAAATCCAATGAAAGCGAATCAGACTTATTTATTTTAAGGGTGTTTTTAGTTAGTTCTTTTCTAGTGACAACCTTTTCAAAAAGTGCATCTGGGTAGGTAATGATAACCGCAGGTTTTTTTCGGGAATTTATGCGGTTCAATACTTCTGCCCTCAGCAATACATTAGCATTATCGGTTTCTTCAATTTGGTATGGTCTTCTATAGCTTCCCGGATAGAAGAGCACGTCCTTTTCACCTATGAGTTGCTCAAGATCGTTAAGTATATATGCGGCTTCTTCTTTATCATTCAAAACCAGGAGAAAAGGGCGATCTGTTTTATTAAAGATTGCTGAGGTTAGAAAGGAAAAAGAGGATCCGCTAAGGCCATTTAAACTAATGTTGGGCTGGTTTTGGACAATAAAATCCTTCAGTTTCCTGAGTTGAGGAGACTGTGCATACAGTTGCTGCAATGAAGATTTGGTCAACCGTTTAAATTTGTGCAAATATAAATCGTGAAAGCTTGGCAGACCATGATTTGGCTCAAATTTTTATAATTATGTCATCTGCAATAGCAAAAACCTCGTCCTTCAGAGCTTTCTTCATGGTATAAGATCCTGTAAATTTACCAAATGCCGGAAGGATTAATTGATCTTGTGTCTTGAAGAAACAAGGAAGTCGAAGAGATTGTTTTCCTCTGCCTCTAAGTTTAATTGCCGGATGAATATGTCCTGCAAAATTAAAATATCCTTGTCGCTCTTCCGGATGATGTGTGAGCAGAAATTTTTCCGAGGCTAATTCTGATACTACCTGAATTCCAATTCGCTCATACCTCAGAGGTGAAATTATATCGTGATTCCCTCTGACTAAGATAAATTTTAAGTCAGAATTCATAACCCATTTTTCAAAGAGTTCCCATTCGCGGTTTAATGAAGAATGGAACAAATCTCCTAAGAAACAAACTACTTTGGGATCAAAAAAAGCAATGGTAGAATCCAATAAATCGAAATTTTTGTAAATGGCGCGCTGAGGTACTGCTGCACCAAATTTTCTAAAATGGGAGATTTTACCCAAATGCACATCACTGATCAGAAGGATGGCCTGCTCCTGCCAAAAAAGTGTACCGCTTGGATGCAGGATGAAATTCTGATCTTGAATCTGTATAGTTTGGGTCATTTTTTCAAAGATAAATCATGTAATGTTTATGTGATAAAAGAATTCTAATTAGACTTCCCTTTTCATTGATTTTTCATTTGCTTTTGGTTAAAATGGCGCTCATTCTCTTGATACGGTCTGCTAACTTTTCACTGGATAGTTTTTCCCTCAATCTGTCCGTGATTAATGGGAAAGAGAAGGGTGTAGGACTGGTACAAGGTCTCCATACGATCTCCTGCCCCGCAATACGTTCCAGAGCAATTCGCAAACGACCTTCTTCCAACTGATGTTCAAAAGTCTCTCTGAAAGCCTGCTGATACAATAGGTTGTCCGATTCATAATCCTTGAAAACATCAAACAAAAGCTGAGAATTACTCTGCAAATGCTTCATTTTAATTCCTTTTTTTGGGTATCCTGTAAAAACCATTCCGCCAATTACTGCAATATCGCGGAACTTTCGACGTGCCATCTCAGTTGAATTCAGGCTTTTTTGAAGATCATCGATCAAGAAGGAGGTCGTAAATAAATCGTTATCAAGGACCTGTTGCATATCCACTTCTTTATCCGACAAGAGTTCAAAGCCATAGTCATTAAAGGCAAGGGAAAAAGTAATTGGAGATAGCAGGCTAATTCTGTAGCTCAGTAAACTGCCCATTGCCTCGTGTACAAATCTACCTTCAAAGGGATAAAAAATATGATGGTAACCATCCTGAGTTTGAAAGGTCTCTATTAAAAACTCATCAGGTTTAGGCACTGTACTTTCCAATTGTTGTCTGGCAAAAAGGCCGTTGAGTGCTCTAATTTCTGCTGACTGATCTTTTTCATTCAATTGTATTGAATAAAGTTCTTCTCGCAGCAATTTTGACATTTGTGCAGAAAGTGTTAATCTGCCGCCCATCCATGCTGGTACCTTTGAGGATTTTTTGGATGAATTTCGTACATGAGCCTGCATTTCCTTTATGCGGATAAATTCCAGATTTCTACCTGCAAAGGTAAACACATCACCTTGCTTTAATTTGGAAATAAAAGATTCCTCTATGGTACCAATATAACCACCTTTCTGATAGCGAACAGTAATATTTGCATCGCCAACAATAGTGCCTATCTGAAACCGATGCCTCATGGCAACCCCGCGATTGTTTACTTTGAATTTTCCGTTTTCATCTACCTCAACCTTTTTATATTCATCATAGGATTGTAAACTCTGACTTCCCAAAACAATGAAGTTTAAAAGCCAGTGCCATTCATCGAGGGTAATACTTTGATAGCAAAAGGTTTGCTTAATTTCCGGAAAGATCTTGTCAGGAAAAAAACCATCTGAAACGGCAAGTGTGATTAAGTACTGTATTAAAACATCAAAGCTATTGAGATAGGGGATTCTGTCTTCAACTGCTTTTTTTTCTACAGCCTGTTTTAGGGCAGAAGCCTCTACGAGTTCGATGGCATGGGTAGGTAGGAAATAAATAACACTTTCTTCACCCGGTCGATGACCACTTCTTCCCGCTCTCTGTAAAAACCGGGCAATACCTTTTGGCCCTCCAATTTGCACTACAGTTTCCACCGGAGCGAAATCTACACCGAGATCCAGGCTGGATGTACAAACCACAGCTTTTAGACTTTCATTTCTTATGGCTTGTTCTACCCATTGCCTTGTTTTCTTATCTATACTTCCGTGATGCATGGCAATTTCCCCCGCTAATTCGGGATGTTTTTCCAGGATTTTTTGGAACCAGATTTCACATTGACTTCTCGTATTGGTAAATATTAGGGTTGTTTTACTATTATTAATTATTGGGATAACTTCATCAAGCAAGCGCAGTCCCAAATGGCCCCTCCAGGGAAAAGTTTCCATCTCTTTGGGAATAATGCTTTTTACGATAATCTTTTTTTTGAGATTGGCCCTAATCATGACAGAATTTTGGTGAGCAGAAGTTTTCGGACCCAGCAGTACTTCTCGCGCCTGCTCAAGATTGCCAATGGTAGCAGAAATACCCCAAATACGTATATCTTTTGCAATTCCCTTAAGTCGTGATAGCCCAAGTTCTGTTTGTACTCCTCTTTTGGTGCCCAGCAATTCGTGCCATTCATCTACCACAATTGCAGAGCAGTTCTTAAAAATTGTATCATATCCTTTTGTGGCTAAAAGCAATTGCAGACTTTCCGGGGTCGTAATTAGCAGGTCGGGCATAATGCTCCGTTGTCTGGCCCTTTCGGCAGTTGAAGTATCTCCTGAGCGTATGCCAACGGTAAGTTGGGTATCTAAATCCCGGATCACTCTTTCTGCAGATTGTTTGATTTCCTGTGACAAAGCCCTTAGGGGAGTAATCCAAATTGCTTTAAGTCCTTTTTTATGTTTTGTCTTATATTCAGGGTTATTTTTAATATAGTTTAAAACAATAGGAAACCATAGTGCATAGGTCTTGCCACTCCCTGTGGGGGCATTCAGCAGGCCGTGTTTTCCATTTAAAAAGGCCGACCAGGTTTTTAATTGAAAAGGGTAAGGCTTCCAATCTTGTTGCCTAAACCAATCTTCTGCCAGATTATAAAGTTGTTTTTCTGTCATTCTTTCCCTTCTGGCTTTCGACACAAATTGAGCCTGCGGATAGCTCTGTGAATTTACAAATTTCTCTTTAAAACCAATCATGAATATAGAATCCCGATTTGAAGAAATTTATATAATATTTTGAATAATTATTAAAAGGGTAACCTTTAAAAAAAGTATCTTTACAGCTTAAATTGGTACTGTTTTATGACTATAATAGATTTATACTTTCATAGTGAACATCGTCGAAATTTAGCACATTTTGCCTCTTTAGCATCCCTGGCTGCAGTTGATGGCGAGATTAATCCCAGGGAAAAAGTTTTGTTGGATAATTTTGCCAGGAAACTTGATATTACCAATGAGGAATATAAGGAGGTAATGAAAAAATCTAACAAATATCCTATTACTGCTTCGAATAGTTTAGAAGAACGCCTGGAGCGATTATATGATATCTTTAGGTTAATATATGCTGATCATGATGTGGAACACACGGAAATGGTACTGTTAAAGAAATATGCTATCGGATTGGGATTTCCGACCAAAAAAGCCAACAAAATTATAGAAGAGTCTGTGGCTATTTTTAGCGGTAGGATCAAATTTGATGATTATCTCTATATCCTAAAGCATTAGCAGAAGGAAAAAAATAAAAAACGAAAGTATTATTGGTTTTCCCGGTCTCTTTGTCTGGCCATAAACTCTTCTGCTTTTTCTACCATTTTAGGGCTGCCACAGAAGAAAGGCACGCGTTCATGTAATTCTGTTGGTTGTATTTCCATTATTCTTGTAAAACCGTCACTGGCTTTTCCATTTGCTTGTTCTGCTATAAAAGCCATGGGATTACATTCGTAGAGCAGTCGTAATTTACCGTTAGAAGCAACGCTGCTTTTAGGATATAAATAAATACCACCCTTTATCATATTTCTGTGAAAATCTGAAACCAGAGAACCAATATATCTTGATGTGTACGGCCTGTCTTCCTCTTCTAATTGGCAGTATTTGATATAATCCTTTACACCCTGATGAAAATGAATATAATTACCTTCATTAACCGAATATATTTTACCTGTTTCCGGATACTGCATATCCGGATGGGAAAGATAGAATGTGCCTATAGCCGGATTTAGTGTAAATCCGTTAACTCCGTATCCTGTAGTATACACAAGCATGGTTGAGGTGCCATAGATTATGTAACCGGCAGCTACCTGGTTAATGCCCGGCTGAAGAAAATCTTTAAGAGTAACAGGGGTTCCAACAGGGGTAATTCTTCTATAAATGGAGAAAATAGTACCTACAGATACATTTACGTCAATATTAGAGGAACCATCCAAAGGATCAATAAGGACAACATATTTGTTCTGATGTAGTTCATCATGACTGTTAATGGTAATAAAATCATCTTCTTCCTCAGAGGCTATACCGCAAACGATTTCCCTGTTTTTTAGGGTTTGTATAAATATTTCATTGGCCATCACATCTAGTTTTTGCTGATCTTCGCCCTGAATATTAGTATCTCCTGCTGCCCCGAGGATATCCACAAGACCTGCCTTATTCACCTCGTGGTTTACTACCTTACAGGCTAAACGAATTGCATTTATCAGTCTGGAAAATTCCCCTGAAGAGTATTGAAATGAAGTCTGATTTTCAATAATAAACTCCCCAAGAGTTTTATTTTTTTTATTCATTTAGGAAGGTTGTTTAATTTAAGTACAAATATCGGTTATTTTGTTAAACTATAAGGTTTTCGCAAACGGCAAGTTTTTTAAATTTATAACTTTGTGTTTTATTTGTAACAATTATGGAATATCATATCAGGGAAGCAGTGGCAGAGGATATGCCCGCTGTTTTGGAATTAATAAAAGAATTGGCACGTTTCGAGAGAGAAGAGAATGAGGTTGAGATGACAAATGAAGGTCTGGTAAATGGCGGATTTGGTAATGAGAAATTATTTCATTGTTTTGTGGGTGCTACAAATGACACTATAGCAGGGATGGCCCTATTATATCCACGCTATTCAACCTGGAAAGGTCCTGTCTTACATTTGGAAGATTTAATTGTTTCGGAAGCCTTCCGTGGAAGTGGACTTGGTACCGCTCTTTTAGATGAGGTTGTAAAATTTGCAGCGCAATTAGGCGTTAAACGTATATCGTGGGACGTACTCGACTGGAATGAGCCGGCTATTGATTTTTATGAAAAAAAAGGAGCCAGGGTATTGCGCGATTGGGATGTAGTACATTTGGATGAAAAAGGCATTCAGCAATATTTAAGAAAGATATGAGGGTATTTAAGTTTGGAGGAGCATCGGTTAAAGATGCCAATGGAATAAGAAATTTAGTTAAAGTCCTTGAGGAAACAGGACATCAGAACACATTTTTGGTGGTTTCTGCAATGGGAAAAATGACCAATGCAATGGAGGCCGTGGTTAAAGCGTATTTTGATAAGCGGGTGGGATTAAAAAATGCTTTTGAGGAAGTAGTCTTGTATCACCAAACTATTCTGGAGGACTTATTTGAAGATAAAAAGCATCCGGTTTATGAAAAGGTTGCTCTTCTGTTTGAAGAAGTGCAAGGCTTTTTAGCATGGAACAAATCTCCTAATTACAGTTTTGTTTATGACCAGGTGGTAGGATATGGTGAATTACTATCAACCACCATCGTGAGTATGTACTTAAATGAAGTAGGGATAAAAAATTTCTGGATGGATATTCGGGATTTTATTAAGACTGATGACAACTATAGAGATGGCAGGGTAAACTGGGAAAAAACACAACAGTTAATTTCAGAGGGTGTAGAAAAGAATAAATTATACATTACACAGGGATTTTTGGCAAGTAACGATAATAATTTCACCACAACACTTGGCAGAGAAGGTTCTGATTATACTGCTGCTATTCTCGCCTACTGTCTCAATGCCAATTCTGTTACCATATGGAAAGATGTTCCGGGAGTTCTTAATGCAGATCCGAGGTATTTTGAAGAGACAAGTCTTTTAAACAAAATATCTTATCGCGAGGCTATAGAACTAGCTTTTTATGGGGCTTCTGTAATCCACCCTAAGACTTTACAGCCACTGCAGAGAAAGGAAATACCACTGCATGTAAAATCGTTTATTAATCCCAGGGATGCCGGCACTACAGTTGGCAAAGGTATAAAGATTGAACCCGAGATTCCTTGTTTTATCGTTAAGAAGAACCAGGTGTTGATGAAACTCTCCTCCCTTGATTTTTCATTTATTGTTGAGGATAGTATAGGTGACCTCTTTAAATTGCTTCATGATTATAGAATGAAGGTGGACCTTATTCAAAATTCCGCAATTAGTTTTTCCGTTTGTGTAGATAATAAGTTTAACCGGCTTAATGATTTATTGGATCAACTGTCCGGTAAGTTTAAGGTGGTCTGCCATGAAGACGTTTCTTTGTATACCATTCGACATTTTAATAAAGATGCTATAAAATCTTTACAGAATGGGCGAGATGTTCTAATAGAACAGCGCGGAAAGGAAACCTTGCAAATCGTGGTAAAGCAATAAACTAAAAGCAGACTTTTACAATGTTAAAAAAAGGGGCTCTCCTCTTGATTTTCCTATATTTACTTATATATAGTTACATAGTCTATGGGTTTAGTCACCGTAAAAGAAGTAGCCAAGGCAATTAATCTCCAGCGATATGGTTTTTTGGGAACTTTCATGGGATGGATCCTGGTAAGGTTAACCAAATTGTCAGACATCAATAAGTTTTATGACCAGCATAAGGAATTGGAAGGCCCTAAATTTCTGGAAGCCATCCTTGAGCACTATGAAATAGACTTTGAAATTCCGGAAGGTGATTTTAAGAGACTTCCTAAGGATGGAGCCTATATTACTATTAGCAATCATCCCCTGGGAGGTATTGATGGAGTTTTACTTCTGAAGTTGATGTTGAAACAGAGACCGGATTTCAAGATTATTGCTAATTTTTTACTTCACCGGATCGAACCAATGGCGCCCTATATAATGCCTGTGAATCCTTTTGAAAACCACAAAGATGTCAAAAGTAGTATTGCAGGTTTTAAAAACGCTTTGAGCCATTTAAGGGATGGACATCCCCTGGGTATTTTCCCGGCAGGAGAAGTATCTACCTATAAAGATGGGAAACTAATAGTTGACAAGCCCTGGGAGGAATCTGCTTTAAAACTTATTCGAAAAGCCGAGGTGCCTGTTGTTCCTATTTATTTTCATGCAAAGAATAGTAAATTATTCTATCATTTATCAAAGTTCAACGATATCTTCAGGACGGCTAAATTACCTTCTGAAGTTACCACCCAAAAGAACAGGGCTATTAAAGTAAGAATTGGACAACCAATTTCCGTGAAAGCCCAGAAAGAAAATAAAAACTTAGAGGAGTTTTCAGAACTGTTACGTAAAAAAACCTACATACTCGCAAATGCTTATGAAAAAGAACGCCTAACAGTTCAGATACCGACCACTTTAAAAATACCAAAACCTCCAAGAAAGATAGTTGGGGAAATAAGGACAGAGGTAATACAAGGAGAATTAGAAAAATTAAGAGAGAAGGATTGTCGTTTATTGCAAAGTAAGAATTATGAGGTGTTCCTGGCTCAGGAAAAAGATATGCCTTTTATTCTTAAGGAAATAGGAAGACAAAGAGAACTGACATTCAGAGCAATAGGCGAGGGCACCAATAATTCTATTGATCTGGATAAATTTGATTACTACTATCACCATTTATTTTTATGGGATAACGATGAAAAAAAAATAGTAGGTGCCTATAGAATGGGGATGGGGTCCGAGATTTTTAAGAACTACGGGATTGATGGATTCTATTTACAGGACCTGTTTGGGTTTGAACCTGAATTATACGGAATGATGGGCCAGTCCATTGAAATGGGACGAGCATATATTGTTAAGGAATATCAGCAAAAACCAATGCCTTTGTTTCTGCTTTGGAAGGGCATAGTTCACACTACATTAAGGCATCCTGAACATAAATATTTAATTGGTGGAGTTAGCATAAGTAACCAATTTTCAAATTTTTCCAAGTCCCTGATGATAGAGTTTATGAAATCTAATTATTGGGATCCATATGTAGCACAATATATCAGGCCAAAAAAGGAATTTAAAGTGAAATTGAACGATGCGGATAAGGATTTTATATTTGATGAAACCGAGGCAGATCTCAATAAATTTGACCGCTTAATTGATGAGGTTGAACCCGGAAGCCTTAGGTTGCCAATACTTATAAAAAAGTATATTAAACAAAATGCCCGGGTAGTAGCATTTAATGTTGACCCGTTATTCAATAATTCGGTAGACGGCTTGATGTATATAAAAATAGCAGACTTACCAGAGAGTACGGTAAGGCCTGTGATGGAGGAATTCCAGGCAGAGTTGGAAAGAAAGTTTACCGAAAATAACGATAGCTCCTAGTTTAATTCCTTTTCTGCAAATAGTTAAAAAAATCTTTTAGTTTATACCAACAATTTCACTTCGTCTTTCAAATAGTATATTGTCTTTCCAAATTCCGTCCAACTGGCCTATTCTTTCCCGTTTACCCAAATAGCGAAATCCTGTTTTCTCATGAAGTTTGATGCTACCTGTATTTTCGGGAAAAATACCTGATTGCAATGTCCAGAAACCTTCTTTTTCACTTGTGGTAATAAGTTCTTCCATAAGAAGTTTACCAATGCCTAAATTTTGTGCGGTGTTGGCGACATAAACACTTACTTCAGCAACTCCTCCGTAAACACACCTTCCAGAGACGGGAGATAGCGCTGCCCAGCCTAAGACCTTATCATCTCTTAGAGCTACTAACCTGCAACTTGAAATATGATTTCTATTCCATTGCTGATAGGAGGGAATCTCCTTTTCAAATGTTGCAAAACCCGTATCAATACCTTGCTTATATATTTGAACAACTGCAGGCCAATGGGCCACGGACATTTCTAAAATTAAAAAGCCAGGCTCGTTTAAATGTTTTATGGACATCTGGGTTATATCACCTAGTTTTTAACAGCAACCTCCGCCGGGAGAACAACAGGCTTCTTTTTCTGCATTAATTTCAACAGGAACCCCACATTCCTCTTTAGCCTTACAGTCAGTTTTTTCCACGGCCAATTTAAAAAGTAATCGGTCTTCAAAAATAGAATACTCATCAATAAATAACTGAGCGGTGTGAAAGTTAGCATTGCTATATTCAATCTTAAGCTCGGCATCTAATTCCATAGGCTTAATTTCGTTTACCCTGTTAAGAATTTGAAGTGCTTTAGAAACAGACATATACCTGGTTTTGTCTAGTTCGGCCGGACTTTCCCAGAGTTGAACTATGGTTTCTTTCCAAAAATCAGTACCTGCACCACAATCCACAGAATCAACGATGATATTTTTTACCTCGGTAAGGTGATAGTTGGCACCTACTAATGCTCCTTTATTATAGTCAAATACTAACTCTTTATTTCCGTTTTCGTTCAATAGAGCTATAAATTCTTTTGTTTTCATTATTTCGTTTTTAGCAACAGTTTATATATGTATTTTTAAAGAAATTATTAATGAGGGCACCTATTTCCTGCCATTTTTTTTGGTTGATACAGTAACAGACCCTTTTACCGCTTATTTCGCCCTCAATTAAATCTATGCTTTTGAGTTCCTTTAAATGTTGGGAAATGGTAGGTTGTGCGAGCCCTATTTCTTCAACTATATCATTACAGATACAGTCTTTCTGATTACTAATATGCTGTAAGATGGCAATCCGGGCCGGGTTGGCCAATACCTTTAAAATGGTAGCCAGTTCATTTTGCTCAGCAGTAAATATTTGTGTTTTGGTTGTTCCCATTACATATTTATATATTGCAATATTACGATAATAGTTTTAATAAAAAAAGTCAGATCGTAAAAAACCTGACTTTTAGATTTTAGAACCAGGGCTTTTTACCAACCTGGTAGGTGTTATAGAAATCCTCATCAGACTTGGTAAGGTAAATAATACCCTCTATTAATCCAATCATTCCACTGATCCATACCATAAAAACTCCAACTCCAACACAGCTAAGCACGAAGCCAACAATGGTTATTCCCAACATAATAAAACCTTCTTTCTGATACCCTAATATAAACTTATGAACTCCAAAGGCACCTAATACTATAGCCAGTACCCCGGCCAGTATTTTTTTATTGTCACTTTCCGTGACCCCTTTCACGCCCTCAGAAAATTCATTTGCAGTTTTCTTGGCGTCCTCAGCAAAATCACTGGCAGCTTCTTTTGTGTCTTGTGCAAATTCTTTAGCGGATTCTTTGGTCTCTTCAGCAAATTCCTTAGCTTTCTCTTTGGCTTCTTTAGCAGATTCCTTAGCGTCTTCAGTAAATTCCTTGGCCTTCTCTTTGGCTTCCTTGGCAGTTTTTTTGGCTTTACCTTTAGCCTTATCAAAGGCGCCTTCTGCTTTGTCTTCGGGATCCTTATTTTCTTCTGACATGATTATTTTGTGTTGGTTAATACTCTCTTAAATGTAGTAATTATTTTGGTATCAAAGAAATGCTTTATCTACTGGTTCCCAAAGCTCTAATTTGTTGCCCTCAGGATCCAGAATCCATCCAAATTTCCCATACTCATATTCCTCAATTTCTCCAACAATGGTAACACCTTCCTCTTTTAAAGCGACTAATAATTCTACCAAATTTTCTACCCGAAAATTCATCATAAACTCTTTTTTGCTGGGTTTAAAATAGGAGGTATCTTCTTTAAAAGGGCTCCATTGTGTAGAACAATCATTACCTTCTTTGTCTTTCCACCAAAAGGTGCAGCCGTATTGGTCTGTATTCAGGCCTAAATGATTTTTATACCAGTCCTTTATTTTATCCGGATCTTTTGTTTTAAAAAAAAACCCGCCTAATCCGGTAACTCTTTTTTTCATAATATTCCGCTTATTTTTTCCAGGCCTGTTCGTATATATTTATCCACTGTTCAGCATTCATTTTTGCTACTAATTCGCCTATTAACGAATAGGGAATATGCGCTATGTTTTTAAAACGAATACAACTTTTACCCATGTCTAATTTGGTTTTTACATGTTTAGGATATTCCGAAACAAACCAGTTATATAAATCTTTATCACTATAAATTCCCATATGATAAAGGGCTATAAAGTTTTTTTGTGAAGCAATATTTATAAATGGCAAAGGGAGCACGGGATTACAATGGTATCCCGCCGGATATATAGAATGGGGCACCACGTAGCCTATCATACCATAGCTCATTACTTCCTCAAAACCCCCGGGAAGGTTTTTTAAGATAGTTTCGCGTAACTTAATTATAGGTTCTTTTCTGTCCTCGGGTAGTTCGGCAATATATTCTTTTGTTGTCCTGGTTTTTGATTGCATAGTTGTTTTATTTCTGTTGTAGTAGTAGCGTAAATTTGAACCGGTAAGCACCAAATTTAAATACCATGTTTTTCATGCTCTGGGATTTTTGTGTTGGTTCAAAACTATAGAGCAGGGGAGGGATACAATTTATACTAAAGTACTAAATTGCTTCTTTTGTTGTTTAAAAAATCATTAATTAAATGAACCTCATAGCCTTAGCGATTTGGAAGGCCAGTGTTCTTCTTATCGTGTTCAGCATTATCTGGAGTTTGCGGACATGAGTTTTAATGGCACTTTTTTATTTAAGATTTTTTACTTTTTTTACCCTTTTTACCCTTTTTGTCATCCTTAATAATCATTTTTTGCACACCTTTTCCCGGAACAATCCTTGTAAACCCATTAATTAGTCCTTGAACAATATAATTAATTGGTGAGCGATTTACGTTCCTTTTAGTTTGATAGACGGCAACAAGGTATTTGTCCTGGCCAGGCATATTATTTGCCCGAATGGCAGTATTAGCAATTGCAGAAAGTAACACCTTTTTCTTAGATTTATCCTTGCTCTTTTCACTAGTCAATTTCACATGTAAATTACTATAATCAAATACCAGTTTGTTTTGGGATTGAACAGCACCGGCATTCATATGAAACTGAATTCGGCTCATTTGTCCGGTTACCATTTCAACGCCAGCCAGGGGTTTTAAGGTTGGGTTTAAGCTGGTCAAATCAATTGCTCCAACATCTACGGCTAATGAAAATGTTTCCTTATTATATGGAACACTTAAATCAATATTAATTCCGGCTTTACCTTCAAGGCTGGCGCTAATTTTTGCGCCTAATTGACCTTTATTCATTTGTTCTTCAGGCATGTTAGTGATGCCGGTAATAGTTCCATTAATTTCCTGAATTTTAAGCGATCCTGATTCACTTTTTTTAACTCCAAGTTCACCATAGGTTACGGAAGAATTCGAAATTTGAACGGAGTCTATAAGAATTGCCATGGGAATTGAATTAATAATACCTTGAAACATAGGTTTAGCTACGTCCGGAGGCCTTGGAATATTCTTATTTCTTTGCAGTTTAATGTTCAGTTCATCAACAGAAACCTTTTGGGCTTCAATATCTAATTGTGTATAAAAATTACTTGATGGTTCAAGCTTATGTATACCAATTTCTTTTACATTTAACTCAATTATATCGTTTTGGACACCCGCTCGCTTACTAACTTCAACCCAATCTATTGAATAGCCCAGGGAAATATCATTCAGTAAAATCTCTTTCTCTATCAGGTTATAATGAAAGCGGCCTAAGCTAATATCTGTATAGTCGTTTGGTTTGAATGTTACACTATCTATATCTATATTTAAATTGCCCACCTGAAATGGGATTAGATTTTTGAATTTCAAAGAATCAGTTTCTATTTCAGTAGCCAGTATATTTAATCGCTTTACCTGACCTTTTACATCTTGTGAAACAGGATCTCTTAAAATAATGGAACCATTTTGAATGCGAAAACTGTTTAGATCCGCACGCGATAATATATCACCAAACATTACTTGTAACCCTTTTCCACTGGTATTTTTAGTAGTGTCTGCACTAAGTGTCACTTCAAATAATGGTTGCTCGAAGGCAATCTCGTCTAAATTTAATTTTTTGCCAAACAACAATTCCCTCCATACTATTCCATTAACCGTAGCGTAATCTACATGTCCTGTAATTACGGTTCCGTTTCCAGGATTTAAGGGTTCAATACGGACTTCATCTAAAGTAACACCTTTAAAAAAGGTGTCTAAATCAAAATCAGAATACGTAATGTTGTAAGCTCTTTCAGGATTAGAATTTATCCTATCCTGGAAATTCCGTTCAATCCTCCATTCCAGTCCCTTCATAATGAGGAACAATATTCCTAAAAAAACAAGTACTCGAATGGCGATCTTTTTCATTTTATTACAGGTTTTCTTTGTACTCTAAATTTAACAAAATCTGGACTTAAATTTAACAAAATCTGGACTTAATTTTGTTTACAATGGTCTGCGCTAATTTCTCCTTGCTTTCAATGGTCCAGCCTGCAACATGGGGAGATAGTATAACATTTTCTGCATCTATAAGAAATTGAAAGGCTTGGGGGAGTTCATGCTGAGTAAACATGTCTTCAAATGAAGTTTTCTCATATTCCAGAACATCTAATCCGGCACCTAATATTTTGCCAGTTTTTAGAGCGCTAACCAGGTCTTCAGTATTCACGCATTTTCCTCTTGCCGTATTTAACAACCAAAAAGGTTTTTGAAACTTATTGATAAACTCGGTATTAATCATTCCCAGGGTTTCGGGCGTTTGAGGTACGTGCAGGCTTATTATGTCTGATCTTTGCTCCAGTTCCATGATCCCTACCTGCCTGGCATTTTCATCAGATACACCCCCAACAATGTCGTAACAAATCACTTCAACATCAAAACCACTGAGTTTTTCAGCAAAGGCTTTTCCTGTATTACCATAACCGATTATACCAACAGTTTTGCCATCAAGTTCTACCCCCCTGTTTCCTTCCCTGTCCCATATGCCCGTTTTAACTTCACGGTTGGCTTTGGTAAGATTATTAAAAAGGGCCAATAATAATCCCAGGGCATGTTCCCCAACAGCATTGCGATTACCTTCGGGTGCCGCCGCTAAAAAAATTCCTTTATCCCAGGCATAATCCATGTCAATATTTTCCAAACCAGACCCAAGTCTTCCAATAAATTTGAGGTTTTGGGCTTTGTCCAAAAAGGTTCGGTCTATGGTAAATCTACTTCTGATAATTAGCCCGTCATAGAGGTGAATTGTCTTTTCGACCTCAGATTTCGGAGCAGTATATTCTTCAACATTCTCAAAACCCAGGGCTTTGAATTCCTCTATGAGCAAAGGATGGTTGATGTCTAGGTGGAGGATTTTCATTCTTTTTTAAATTTTAGGATATTCAGTTTGTGTCTTTGCGTGCTGCACGTTTCCCGTATGGGCCGTTGCCAACTTCTCGAAGAGCAATAAATGTACTTCTTCATTATTCTTTGTAGACGGATTGTGTTCTACACCCTTTGGAACAACTATGATTTCACCTTCTTTCACAACCTCTGTCCGGTCTCTGAATTGCATATATAAGGTACCCTTTAACACCTGAAATAGTTCATCCTCATTTTGGTGGGAATGCCATACAAACTCTCCCTGAATCTTTGCCAGGATTACCTGCATATCATTTACCTGCGCTATTTGATGCGGGTGCCATGTTTTACTAAATACGGCATGTTTCTGTTTTAAATTTATAGCTTCCATTTCTATTAACTTAAGTCTAATTTATTATAGAACATTTTTTACTCCTTTTTTGTTTCAGGCTGATCTTTGACGTCAAATTCAAAAATATCATTTCTGGCGTAATGACCAATTACATCAAAATCGAGTTTGTTTAACTTAATTTCTTCAAGATCTATTTCAGCTACAAGAACTCCGGCTTTATCATATAATGGACCGGCAAGAATTTTTCCGTTAGGAGCCACTATAAGACTTCCTCCGCGACACATTGTTTCGGGCTCGTCGGCAACAATTGACTGGTAGTTTTCGGGATACATAGATTTGGTAAAATACTGGTTGCAACCTAGCACGTAGCATCTGCCTTCCAAAGCAATATGTTGCATTGTGGAGGTCCATTCTTCCCTGGCATCTGCCGTAGGGGCTATATAAATTTCAACGCCTTTTCTGTACATTGACATTCTGGCCAGAGGCATATAATTTTCCCAGCAGATCAGGCCTCCCAACTTGCCTATTTTAGTTTGACAGGTAGTTAATGATTCACCAGATGCTTCTGCCCAGACAATTCTTTCGGTTCCTGTAGGTTTAATTTTTCGATGCGTACCCAACAATCCGGAAGTAGGGGATATATAGAGCATTGAACAGAATAGACTGCCACTAATATCATCTTTTTCGGTTACTCCAATAACCAGGTAGGTCTTATTTTTTTTTGAAATGTCTTCGAGTCTTTTAAGGTCTTCACTCTGTACATTGAGGCTGTTTTCATAATATTCAGCATAGAGCTTGCGCCCCTTTTCAGATCTGCTGCCAATTGTGGCACCGAATGTAAATCCTCTTGGGTAACCCGGAATAAAAGATTCCGGAAAAACCAATAAATCACATCCCTTCGCTGCATATGTTTTGGTGATCTGCTCAATTTTAGAAATTGTTTCCACCTTATTAAAAAAAACAGGGCTTTCCTGAACTAATCCAACTTTTATTAGCATAGACTGAAATTCTTGAATAGAATTTATTTTAGATTTCGGAGACTCTAAGGTATCCAATTTTAATAAAAGTGAAGTCTAAATTCCCAAAATAACTTTTGCTATCCAGAAATAAATCAGGATTCCGAAAATATCATTACTCGTTGTAATAAAAGGACCGGTTGCAATAGCCGGATCTATACCCCTTTTATCTAGAAACAAGGGAATAAAGGTTCCGATTATTCCTGCAACGATGATTACTACAACCAGGGAAATTGAAATGGCAAGTGCCGCAGGAAAATTGCCTTGCCAGAACCATGTAAAAACTAAAAGAACCAGTCCCAGGATCAGACCATTTAGTGCGGCCAGAAGCATTTCTTTAATGAGACGGTTACTAATGCTTCCCTTGAGGTCATCATTGGCGAGTCCCTGTACTATGATTGCACTTGATTGCACACCAACATTACCTGCCATGGCGGCAATTAAAGGTGTGAAAAAGAATATGATTGCATGTTTGCTTATCATTTCTTCAAAACCTCCCATGATAGCCGCTGCACCAATACCGCCTAAAAGTCCTAAAAACAACCAGGGTAAGCGGGCTCTTGTCAAATCCCAAATACTATCATCGGCCTCCACATCCTGTGAGATACCTGCTGCCAGCTGGTAATCTTTCTCAGCTTCTTCCTTTATAACATCTACGATATCATCAATGGTAATTCTGCCAACCAACCTGCCAATCTCATCAACTACGGGAATGGCTTCAAGGTCGTATTTGGACATAATTTTGGCTACTTCCTCGGGTTCTTCATTTACGTTAACCCGATCCACTTTTGGGATATAAATATCTTTAATGGGGGATTTTGTAGAAGTGGTTAAAAGATCCTTAAGTGAGAGTCTGCCTTTAAGCTTGTCATCATCGTCTACTACATAAATAGAGTGCACCCTCGTTACATTTTCGGCCTGGGCCCTCATTTCTTTAACACAGGTAAGTACGTTCCAATTTTCATTTACTTTCACCAACTCCTTGGCCATAAGTCCACCTGCAGAATCTTCATCATAGCGTAAAAGATCTACAATATCCCTGGCATGTTCACGGTCCTCTATTTCCGAAATTACTTCTTCAACAATTTCCTGTGGAAGTTCTCCCACAATATCCGCGGCATCATCGGTATCCAATTCTTCTAATTCTTCCGCTATTTCCTTGGAAGACAAATTATTAAGGATGGATTCCCGAATATCATCATCCAATTCAATAAGTACGTCGGAGGTTTTATCACTATCCAGAAGTTTGATGAGATATGTAGCGGATTCTTCACTCAGATCATTGGCTATTTCTGCAATATCGGCATAATGAAGATCTTGCATAAAAGACTTTAGATCTGAGTCTTTCCCGGATTCTATAAGCAATTCAATTTCTGCTAGTAGCTCGTCTGTGAGTTTAAATGGAGTCATCACTTATCTTCTTGGTCAGCGTGATAAATTGGGTAACAGCCAATTCTTCGGGACGCCGGTCAAAGATAGCATCTTCTTTTAGATTATCAGAAAGGTTAAATATTTTTAAGCTGTTTCTTAAAGTCTTTCGCCGTTGGTTAAACCCTGTTTTAACTACTCTAAAAAACAATTTTTCATCACAATCCATTGTTAAATCATCTTTTCTTACAAGTCTTAATACCCCTGACTCTACTTTTGGAGGGGGATCAAAAACCTCCGGATTAACAGTGAAAAGATATTCGGCATGATAGAACGCCTGGACCAAAACAGAAAGAATGCCATAGGTTTTATTCCCTTCTTTGGCACAAATACGCTGAGCGACCTCTTTTTGAAACATTCCTGAAAATTCCGGAACCCTGTTCCGAATGTCCAATAACCTGAAAACAATCTGCGTAGAAATATTATAAGGGAAATTACCGGTTATGGCAAAAGGTTCCATATTAAACAATGTTGAAAGGTCGTATTTCAGGAAGTCGGCCTGTATTATCTCAAGTGAATTATTTTGCTGCAGAATTTCATTGTGTTCCAACTGAAAGCTATGTTTAAGGTAAATGATAGATTCCTCATCCAGCTCCATAGCTAAAAGGTTCATAGAGCGCTGTAACAAATATTTTGTGAGAACTCCTGTACCGGGCCCAATTTCAAGCACATTGGTGTAACCTTCCATTGAAAGCGTATCGGCTATTTTTTTGGCAATTTCTTCATCTTTAAGAAAGTGCTGCCCCAGATATTTTTTAGCTTTAACAGGACTTTCTACCTGGTAGGTACTCTTCTTAAACGAGCTGTGTTTTTTACGTTTTTTGGCCATAGTCTAGTTTGGTTGCCTGGTAGAGCTTATATAAGCCCAGGCACTTTTGCCGGAGTTCAGGACTACTTTAACTCTTTTATAGGCCGGGCCCTCGTATTTATCAACTTCCAAAATTTCTTTTTTACTACACATAAAGACTCTGCCATTCACGAAATCCGCTGGCTCATTTGAACTTTGCATAACAGGATATACACCAACTACTTTCTCATCTGATAGCTTATAACCTATTAGGGTATCACTAAAACCTGAAAGTGTTCTTGAAAAAACAGTTAACTGTATATTTTCTTCCTGCAAGGTACCGTAAGTAAAAAGATATTCGGTTGCATTAAAACTATGAGCGGTATACTCTTTAATAACAACGAGTTCAGTTCTGAAGGCGACAAATTTATTTCCGAAGTGTTTTGAAACTTCCTCGCGCATTCTTTCGGCATCCTCAGCGTAATATTTATCTAAAATTTCTTTGTTTTCAGCGGTGTACTGTATGGAATAAGTAATACCTCCCATTTCTTCTTCTACAAGTACTTTTGCTATCTTAGCCTTTATGAATTTTCCTGTCTCCAGGACCTCCGGAATATGCGTTTCCTGCATCCATTCCAACCATTTATCGTGAACAGATTCATCTATATTAATGGTAACATTGTAGATAATCATACATAAAATATTATAAGTCAGTATATGCAAATTTAGTTAATACTATCGCCACGTAATATTCGGAAATTTTTGCGCGCCTGAGGAAAGTAGTAGCTGTCCTGATAATTGTAAATTATTTTCTCGTAATGTTCTTTAGCTTTTTCCGGTTCATTTAAGATGTTCCTATAGAGCTCTGCAAGGGCAAAATGAGCGTCATCGGCCAAAATATCATTTCCATAAAACTCAACAATTTTAAGATAGTTAAATTCTGCCGCCTCATAATCTTTGATAAGTTCCAAAAGTTCACCTTGTTTTAAAAGGGCCTCATCTTCTATTTTTTCTCCCTTGTGATTCATGAGAATATCATCGAGGACTTTAATTGCTTCATTCGTGTTCTTCTGATAAGACAGGAGATCTGCTCTCGCATACTTCTTTAATGCAGTCTGAGTTGAATCTTCCAAAGAATTATCTGAAATTAAAAGGCTTAACTGCATGGCATCGTTTGCAATAAGTTGTGAAGTTGAACCCCTTAAGACCTTTAATTGAGTAAATGCCCAATCAAAATCGCCCTTGTAAAAACTAGTCTGTGCTACTTTAAATCGTGCATCCTGACCTAAAACATCATTTTTTAAACTTTTTTGGACCTGGGAAAAATTAATTAATGCTTCGTTGAACTTCTGATCAAAAACAAGGATATCTCCAAGGGCAAGTTTTACATAAGCTTTACTGTAGCGTTCCAGGGGGAGATCTAAACATCTTTTGAGGATAGCAATTGCCTCCTCGGGTTTACCTTTTTTAAAAGTGAGGAAATGGGAATAGGCAATTTGTAATTGCAAGGTGTGATTTTCATATCCATATACTTCCATCAAAGATTCAAATTGCCCTTCTACCTCATCAAGTTGCTTCGCGCCTGCATCCAAAAGTTCAATATCAATAAGGCTCAGGCGTGCATTGAGTTTGATTACCGGATCATTAGAATTTTTATCGATATAGGTAAAAATTGCTTCAGCATCTTCAATGGCATTGTCCTCCAAAGCAATGTCACCCAGACCAATTAAACGTTGAAGTGTAAAAGCCCCGGATCTTTTATAGATGGCTTTTTCCTGATTAAAGGCACTGTTGTATTGCCTTTGTTGTATAAACAACCAACTCAGGATTTCATTCCAAAGGATATCCGGATTTTTTTGAGCCTTTAGGAGCAATATTTTTTTCAGCTTGAGATTATTTGGATTCTCGGGGTCTGAGGTAATAAAATTATCAAGATTTCGAAGTACATTAGTCTGAGTAGCCTTGCCAACAGAGATTAATTCCAAATAGGAGTCGTACATCCTTTCTAGATCTCCTTGTTCACCATAAATACGGGCCATTTGAAAATTATAGTCTAACTGTGGATTAAGCTCCATGGCTTTCGAGTAGGCTCTAAGGGCATAGTCTAAAAGGGCATAGCGCTGAAATCTGAACCCTATTCCATAACCATAGTTTGGATTTAATTCAATTTTCGAAAGTGCAATTTCATAATTCTCTTTAGCCTTAGCTGTCTGGTCCTGAAGCAGGTAATTGTACCCCAATTCAATATAAATAGTTGGGTATGGGTTACCTGATTCTATCTTCTTTAAAAGAAAGGCCTGGGCTTCTTCATACTTTTCGAGCTGCTGGTAGCAGGCAATCAGGCCGTCGGCATAATCTGAGCGTCTTGGGTTTTTTTCTGCCAGATTTTTATAAAAGACCGCCGCTTTCTTAAATTCACCATCGTTGAAATACTGCTTCGCCAGAAAATCTTCTTGAGCCCAGGATTGGAAGGTACAGATAAGACAAATAAATAATAAGGCAAATCTCATATTGGAAATTTATCAAATTTAACCAAGCTCTTTAAAAAACACTGTCAAAGAAAACATAATATCGCTGAACTGAACTTTTTCCCGAATTGAGAGAACACCAATATAAGTTCCAAATCATGGAACTTCCCCCAATAGGTCCATCAAGTAAAATAATTTAATCTATCCTACTAAAACCTGTATAGGGGACCAGGATATCCGGAATGTTTATACCGTCTGCGGTCTGGTAATTTTCCAGGATCCCTGCTAAAACCCTTGGTAAAGCCAGTGAACTGCCATTTAGCGTATGAGCCAATTGTGGTTTGTTGTTTTCATCTCTGTAACGAAGCTTTAATCTGTTTGCCTGAAAAGTTTCGAAATTAGAGACGGAACTAATTTCCAACCAACGTTCCTGAGCAGTTGAAAATACCTCGAAATCATAAGTTAGGGCTGAGGTAAAGCCAAGGTCGCCGGCACAAAGGCGTAAAACCCTGAATGGTAACTTTAATTCCCTTAAGATATTTTTTACATGTTCTACCATAGAATCCAATGCCTTGTAAGAATTATCAGGATGTTCTACCCGCACTATTTCTACCTTGTCGAATTGGTGAAGACGGTTGAGTCCCCGTACATGTGCCCCGTAACTGCCTGCTTCCCTCCTGAAACAAGGGGTATATCCTGTATAACAAATAGGTAAATCATTTTTATCGAGGATAGTATCTCTTAAGACATTAGTGATTGGTACTTCGGCGGTTGGTATTAGGTAAAGATCTTCTTCAGTAACATGGTACATCTGGCCTTCCTTATCCGGGAGTGACCCTGTGCCATAGCCGGAAGCTTCATTTACCAGGAGGGGAACCTGCATTTCCGTATATCCGGCTTCGGTATTTTTATCTAAAAAATAGGCAATCAAGGCGCGTTGCAAACGGGCGCCTTTTCCTTTGTATACCGGAAATCCTGCCCCGGTGATTTTAACACCCAATTCAAAATCTATGATGTCATATTTTTTAGCCAGCTCCCAATGAGGCTTGGCATCGCCACCCAGCACAGGAATATCTCCTTCCCGGAAGACTTCTTCATTATCTTCTTCACTATTTCCGGCCGGGACGGATTTATGCGGGGTATTAGGAATTTGATACAGTGCTTCCTGCAGCTCATCTGCAACGGCATTTAGTTCTTCGGTTAGCCTCTTAGAATCTTCTTTTAGCTGAGTTGTTTTTTGTTTAATCTGGTTTGCTTCTTCTGCTTTTCCACTTTTAAAAAGCATACCAATCTCTTTGGAAAGTTTATTGCCTTCTGACAGTATATTATCCAAATCTGTTTGCAGCGCACGTCTTTTTTCATCAAGGCTCAGTACCTTATCCAAATGAAGTTCTGCATCAAAATTGCGTTTTATTAAAGCTTTCGCAATCTGATCTTTATTTGTTCGTAAGGCTTGTAACTGCAACATGTTAAGTTGATTTAAGGCGCAAATTTAGGGTTAAATGATTAATGTATCAATTTGGAACAGCAACATTTTATTTTATCACCCATATTTAATTAATAAAAAGGGGCCCTATTTAGAAGCCGGTAATTCGGCTTTGGTTTCTTTAGATGGTAAAATCCAGTTATTATGCCAAAAATAGTCCCATCGTTCTGCGGCGAGATCTGCTTCAGGATCTATAAAGGGCTTTAATTTACCACCATTTACCCGGACTCTGGAATTAACATAAACGGAAATATCCGCACCGTCTTCAGAATAAATTTTTTTAAGATGCTGTGCAAACTGCCAAATAAAATCAGGATATGCAGAAATTCTTCCTCTTTGCTTTTTTGTCAGGTAGTCCCTCAGATTAACATTAATGACATTTCCATTATCATTATCTATCACTTTAAAATTAATTATACCAGACCTGCCTCTGAGCATCATCCGCCAGCTCAATCTATGTCCCTCTTCGGTCCATAGAACATCATCTTTTATAAAATGATGTCTTATGGGAAGAATAAGTTGTATCGTAAAGTAAATTCCAAATCCGAGTAAAAAGAGGTTTCTGTATTTAGGGATAATGACTTCAGAAGGTTCCGGTAAGGGTTTCTTTTTAAAGAAAATCCGCCTAATAGTTTCCGGTTCAAAAAAGAAAACTGTAAAAGCCAGTGCAAGGTAGGGAAAGATCCCAATTTGAAATACTATAGAATTGAACAGGTGAAAGAAAATCGCGAAGGCAAAAGCGATTTTTCTGGAAGGCTTCCACAGTAAGGCAGGAACGATGAGTAAATCGAATAAAATTCCCATGACTGAAATAAATTTATGGACCCACGATTCCTGCAATAAATCGCCTATGAACCAATAATGAGCCTTGTTTTGCATCAGAATTGCAACAAAACTAAAATCGAGCCAATCCGCGTATAGTTTGGCCCCGGCCGCATAGGTATATACAATAAAAAGTTGTAGTACTATTATCCATTTTACATAGCTGTACATGCTTTCGCTCCTAATCTGTGGTTTAGTCCTGGCATCTAATGAATATGCCTGGTTAGCGGGTAAAAAGCACATTATCAGGGAGATTAATACCAACAAATAATAGTGATTGTTGTATGATGTTTTTTGCATCAGGTAAACAGCTGTCCAGAGAATGGTAAATGAAATAATACTGAATCTGTACTTATAACCAAGAGCAATAAAAATACCCAGGGTACCCATAATAAAAAAGTAGATATACATCCCTGAACCGGGTAATGGTTGTAACCATTCAAAACCAATAAAAGAAAAGTTGAATGTGGGCTCTATCAAAGTTCTCCTGACCCATCCTGTTAAGATGGCCCCATAGCATTCCAGGCCGATAAGAATCCCAAGAAATATGCGAAAAATTAGTAAGGGACTGTTGTCTATTCTTTTAAAGAAAAAGTAATTAAACATCTAACTTGAAATTATGGCAATTGACGTTCCTTTATCTTTTAGCAACTGCGCTTTAAGTTCCTCCAAAGAGTTGAACTTATGTTCATCGCGGATGCGCTCTATAATATCTACCTGGATATTTTGATCATATAAATCCGCTTTAAAATCAAAAAAATGGATTTCAATGTTCTTTGAGGAACCATCTACAGTAGGATTAAAGCCGATGTTCATCATCCCGTAAAAAAGCTTGTCGTTAAGGATGCTTTTTACTACATAAACTCCGTTTTTAGGGATGAGTTTGTATTTTTCTTTAATAAATAAATTAGCTGTTGGAAAGTTTAATTGTCGTCCCAGTCCTTTGCCTTTTTTAACATCGCCCGTTAACATATAGTTATACCCGAGGTATTCATTGGCAGTCTTTATATCTCCTTCCATAAGCGCATTTCTGATTTTTGTAGAACTTACAGAAACATCATCTATTTCCTGTGCCGGAATTTCTTCAACTTCAAAATTTAGAGTATTCCCAAAGGCGGAAAGATCCTGGATATTGGCATTTCTGTTACGGCCAAAGCGGTGGTCATAACCTATAATAATTTTTTTGACCTTTAATTCATTCACCAGGATGTCCCTAACGAATTCTGTGGAAGAAAGACGTGAAAATTCAAGAGTGAAGGGATGAATAATCAGGTAATCCAGACCAATTAACTCTAAAATTTTGATTTTTTCCTGGATGGTATTCAGGAGCCTTATTTCAGTATCTTTTTGTAAAACCATTCTGGGATGCGGGAAAAAAGTAAGTACGGTAGATCGCAGGCCGGTTTTTTTGGCATCATTTATGAGACGTTCAAGTATTTTTCTGTGTCCTATGTGAACACCGTCAAAAGTTCCAATGGTTATAGCAGTAGTCTGCTTTTTATCGTAATTGGAAATGCTTTGAACTGTAATCACACAAATAAAATAATAAAAAGACTTACTTTTAAAAGTTTAAAAATCTCTTGATGTTAACAAAACTACGTCTTGTTTTAACAATTTCAATAATTTTTCTCTCCTTTTACGGATCTGCACAATCCAAATATTGGGGTCAGGAGATTTCTCCCACTAAGTTTTCTTCACCTTCACTATCCAAACCGGACGTAACTAAGGTAAGGGTTTTTGATTTGGATCAGGCATCTTTATCTGAGGAACTTTTATCTATATCTACCCTAAAGAAAACTCCCGGAATAATTTATTTTCCAGATGTCAAAGGGAAACTAAGGGCATTCAAAGTTTCAGAAAATTCGGTCTTGTCACCGGAACTTGCAAAAAAATATCCCGGTATAAGGTCCTATTCAGGCTATAGTGTGGATGGAAGTAAAGACCGTATTCGATTTAGCATTTCACACAAGGGAGTACAAAGCATGATTGTTCATGCAGGAAGCGAAAAGACGACTTTCATGGAGAAAATCTCAGATGGAAGCAATACTTATGTAGTTTACGACAGAAGTTTACATTCGAAACTCAACAGCGACTTTATTTGTTTTACCAAATCAGGGATTGAAAAAAGCATCAACGGTTCTGTTTCAAAACTGGTGGATGATCAAACCCTAAGAAAATACAGAGTAGCAATTTCCGCAACAGGAGAATATACTGAATTTCATGGAGGTACAGTGCCAGACGCCCTTGCGGCAATAAATGCTACACTTACGAGGGTAAATCAGGTTTTTGAGACCGATTTGGGCGTTACTTTAGAATTGATTGCCACTACAGATTTGGTAATATTTACAGACCCTGATACCGACCCTTACGGGGGAAACTTAAACACAGAAGTTCAAAATACACTTACAACAACAATTGGCGAGGCAAATTATGATGTAGGTCATTTATTTCATGAGGATACAAATGGAGGTAATGCGGGCTTTATAGGGTCTGTTTGCACAGATAACCAAAAAGGAAGTGGTTACGCTGCGGCCTTAATTCCACAAGGTGATATCTTCGATCTCGATTTTGTATCACATGAATTGGGGCATCAATTTGGCGCAAATCATACCTGGTCCTTTGAATCTGAAGGCACCCTGGTACAAGCAGAACCCGGTACCGGAACCACCATTATGGGCTACGCCGGAATAATACCCGGAGAGAACGTAGCCCCAAATGGAGATGACTATTTCCATTATAACAGCATATTTCAAATTATAGAATATCTTCAGACTACAAGTTGTGGAGAACTTACACCTTTAGTAAACAACCCTCCGGTTATTAATCCAATAAGTGATTATATTATTCCCAAGGGAACACCATTTGTATTATCAGGAAATGCCATAGATCCCGATTCTGCAGACATACTTACTTATGCTTGGGAACAGATTGATAACGGCGTGGTCACTACAGAAAACTTTGGACCCGACAATCCAAGTGGCGCAAATTTCAGATCGCTTAAGCCCACTACAGATCCGGACAGATATTTTCCAAAATTATCAGAGGTTAACCAGGGGAATCTTACGCAAACCAATCCGCCGATAAATTCGGCCTGGGAAACGGTTTCCAATGTGGAACGCGAAATGAACTTCGCCTTAACCGTAAGAGATAACGCAGCAGGAGGGGGGCAGGTAGCTTCAGAGCTGGTAAAACTTGATGTTTTAAATAGCGCCGGACCATTTGTTGTAAATTCTCAAAACACAACGGAGACCTATACGGCCGGATCTGTGCAGACCATCAGCTGGGATGTCGCCAACACTAACAAAACACCAATAAATACCCAGCAGGTAGATATATTCTTATCTACAGACGGAGGCCTAAGTTTTCCAATACAGCTGGCAACGGCAGTACCAAATGATGGCAGCCATGAGGTTCTTATTCCTGGCAATAGTACTACAACTGCTCGTATCATGGTTAAGGGCGCAAACAATATTTTTTTCAGTATGAACTCTACTGATTTTGTAATTGAAGATTCTGAAGTTATCTTAAATTTTGCAGACCTCAATTATGAAGTTTGTGAACCCAGTGAACTTGTGGCACCTTTTATATATGAAACCTATTTAGGGTTTAATGAGGAGGCTACTTTTAGTGTTCAGGGTATGCCTGCCGGACTCACGGCAGTTTTTACACCGCCAACTGCAACAATAAATAACACACCGGTTTCCATTACTTTTTCTAATACAGATCTTGTTCTTCCCGGGAATTATCCCGTGACCGTCACAGCATCTTCTTTGAGTATCACTAAAGATGTAACATTAAATATTAATATTAGCGATGCTAACTTCTCAGATGTGGTTTTACAGACTCCCATTGATATGGCAACAGGGGTAGGTCTGCAACAACAACTTACCTGGGAGTTGAATGCCCAGTATACCTCATATGATATAGAAATTGCCACAGATATGCTGTTCGCTTCAGTTATTGAATCTGCCAGCGATGTTATTTTTAATACCTATTTACCCGAAAACCTACAGGAAGAAACCATTTACTATTGGAGAATAAAACCAAAAAATTCTTGTGGGGAAGGAACTTTTGGCCCACCATTCAGCTTTACGACTATAACAATTAGTTGCGACATTGAAACGGCTAAAGACCTGCCCGTAGATATAACTTCTATAGGTACACCAACAGTAACTTCTAAAATTACATTCTTAAATGATTTGCCGATAACTGATGTAAATATAGGTTTGGAATTAGGACATACTTTCCTGGCAGATCTGATAATTAGTATTACATCGCCCCAGGGTACGCAGGTTATTTTAACTTCCAACTCTTGTGGGGAATTGGAAAATATTGATGCTGTTTTTGATGATGACGGAGATGCTTTTATCTGTGGTGGCGGAGCGGCCGCAATTAGTGGCACAGTAAGCCCCTTGGGTTCATTAGCCTCCTTTAATGGCGAATCTTCTTTTGGCGAATGGATACTAACAGTTTCTGATACTGCCCCGGCCGATGGGGGTAGCATTGATAACTTTTACCTCGAAATCTGCGGTGAAGGTGAATTGAGACCCGACGATGATGGAGATGGGGTTTTTGACGATGGAGATGACCTTTGCCTGGGAACACCTCCGGGAACCGAGGTGAATGCAGACGGTTGTCCCGTTTTTCGTTTTGCTGCGGATAATTTTAACCTGGCAATAGAAAGTGAATCCTGCATCACCAGTGATAACGGATCATTTGATATAACTGCCGTAATGTCTATGGATTATACGGTTAATGTATTGGGCAACGGGTTGAATATAACCGAGGACTTTACCAAGGATTATAAATTGGAAAATTTAGCTTCGGGCACTTACTCGGTTTGCATAACTGGAACGGATGGAGTAAATACTTTTGAGGAAATCTGTTTTGACGTAGTAATAAATGAGCCCGAACCTTTAGGTGTAAGTTCTGTGGTCTCTTTAGATGGGCTGCAGGCAGTTCTGACTTTATCAGGTTCCCAATTGTATAATATTGAATTAAATGGGAGCCTTACCCAGACTGAAGGCTCAGAAATTGTACTGGATCTGAAACAGGGACTAAATACCTTAAAAGTTTCTACTAATCTGCCCTGTCAGGGGGCATATGACGAGACTGTCTTTATTCCCGCTATTCCTGTTATATATCCAAATCCGGTCGTTGAGACTTTAAATATATTTTTAGGACCAACTACGGGTCCGGTGGACATTACCGTTTTTGCATCTGATGGGCGACTTATCAGCAGTCAAAAGTATGCTGGTAATGAGGATACACTGACACTTAATTTTGCCGGATTACCTTCAGGGCTGTATTATGTAAATGTCAGAGGAGAAACTCTTAAAGGAACCTATAAAGTATTGAAGCGATGAGAATTATTTTAATAGTTTTCATAAGCCTGCTTTTTACTGCCTGTAAAAAAGACTCACCCAAGCCACCTTCAGCGGCGGTTTTAGTTTTCCCTTTGCAGAACTCCCTCTGTACCACAGGTGTAAGTATAACTCCGACCACAAGCAGGGTAGAGTTCATGTGGCAAACCGCGGACAACACAAATACCTATGAATTAAGGGTATCGAATCTTATAACTGATATTACCCAAACGGTTAGTACGCAATCCACCAGTGCAGAAATCACCATAGAAAAAGGAGCTCCGCATTCATGGTTAGTTATTACCAGGAATACAGAGGTGCAGGAAACTGCGTCAAGTGCAACCTGGCAGTTTTTCAATGCGGGTTCCCAAATTACCTATGCTCCCTTTCCTGCACAAATAATAGCACCTTTATCCGGGGCATCAGTGGTGCGTGATATCAACGGAGAAATCATTTTGGAATGGTCCGGTGCAGATGTTGATGAGGATATTGTAGGTTATGAGATATTTCTTGATATAGATTCTCCTCCGCAGGTTTTGGCAGCTTCGCCCGCATCTTCTGTGTCCAGTATTAAAATAAATACTAGTGCCAATACGGTATATTATTGGAAAGTAATCACCAAAGATGCCGTGGGAAATAGTTCAGATTCAGGGATTTATTCCTTTCGGGCGTTATAAGATCAAGGCAATTTGGTTAATAGTACTGTAAGTGTGAAAAAGGGGACTAGGTGTTGTTATACTCATTCATGGTTATCTTTACTCCGGCTAGGACAAAAGATAAGATAAGTTCATTGGCTCTCTCCAGGCGTTCAGGAAGTGCACGTTTTTCTTCATCATTCCATTTTCCAAGGACATAGTCTACTTGTCTTCCCTTATTAAATTCAGAACCAACCCCAATTCGCAATCGGTTATAATTCACAGTTTGTAAGCTATTTTGAATATCCTTAAGACCGTTGTGGCCGCCATCACTTCCCTTAATTTTTAGCCTCAGTGTCCCAAAGGGGAGGTTTATGTCATCGGTGATGACAAGGATATTTTCTATTGGAATTTTTTCTTTTTCCATCCAGTATTTTACAGATTTACCACATAGGTTCATATAGGTAGATGGTTTTAAACATAAAATACTTCTGCCTTTTATTTTAAAGGAACCCAAATCTCCTAATTTCCGGGTCTCAAAGGAGAATTTTTGTTTTTCAGATAGCTTGTTAAGCACCTGGAAACCAACATTATGCCTGGTATCGGCATATTCTTCACCAATGTTTCCCAAGCCAATTAGCAGGTACTTTTTCATGGAATCTGTTTCTTCTAATAGTCGTTTTTCTCTCCCAAAAAGAAATTCAAAAAATCTTTTCATACCCTCAATTGGTTCAGGGTAAAAATACAAAAGCATCCCGAATCCTGATATATACGGACGGGATGCTTAGTAAGAATAGTTTTAACTTATTTATTCGGCATCTTTAGCCGGGGCTTCTCCACCTTCAGCAGCAGTTTCTGTTGCACCTTCTTCACCTTCTGCACCTTCTGCACCTTCTTCTCCTTCTATTCCTTCTTCATCTTCAACTTCTTCTTCTATGACTGCACGGGCAGTTTTAACCTGGACGACCACAGTAGATTCTGGTTGTAGAATTGAAAATTCATCATTTAGCAAGGATTCTACCAGGATGTTATCTCCAATTTTTAAATCGGAAATATCTATGTCAAAGAAATCTGGAAGGTTATCCGGTAAGGCTTTAATAGTCAGTGTTCTATTTCTGAATAGCAGGCGCCCCCCATTTTTTACTCCCGGGGAACTACCCTGTAAACGAACAGGAATTTCCATTGAAACTTCTTTGTCGTCAAACAGTTGGTAAAAATCTACGTGTAGAATTCTATCAGTTACAGGATGAAACTGTATATCCTGCATTACGGCTTTTAATTTAACACCTTGATCCAAATCAACCTTTACAGTGTGGGCTTTTGCAGTATACACTAATTTTTTGAATGCTAATTCATCCGCTGAAAAGTGCAATGGTTTTTCCCCTCCGTATACCACGCAAGGAACCTTTCCAGCATTACGTAGGGCCTTCGTTGCCTTTTTGCCCACGCTTTCTCTTTCTGATCCTTTGATTGTAATTGATTTCA
>Ga0265306_10000047_pt1 | contig 40793 bp, 42 predicted proteins | sample Helome_3_FD_192493 | JGI IMG/M metagenome (GOLD analysis project Ga0265306, IMG submission 192493) | Marine sediment microbial communities from subtidal zone of North Sea - Hel_20160420 (Illumina Assembly) | ecosystem: Environmental > Aquatic > Marine > Subtidal zone > Sediment ... | reverse complement strand
CCGCCCACTGAATCTATCGTGGCGGTCTGGGGGTCCACCTGGCAATGGTGGCCATGGGCGGGAACTTGGGCATGCAGGTTGACCTGGACCGTGTGCCCACATCCGGTCTGAATCACAACCCTGCGGTGTTGTTTTCAGAGTCTGCCGGTCGCTTTATCGTTACCATTGATCCCAGGAATCGCAGAGATTTTGAAAAACTGTTCGAGCCCTCGACCTGCGCCTGCATCGGAACGGTCACCGCAACGCCCCAATTTGAAATCAAGGGCCTTGACCAAAATACCATTGTTTCGGTTACCGTGGGCGCTCTGAAAGCGGCCTGGAAAAAACCGTTTGGGGACCTGATATAGAGCCGACGATGTCGGCTATCCTTCAGAAGACAGATGTCAGAGGTCAGACGACAGCTGACGGATGGCAAAGGACAGAAGATAGATGGCGGAAACCAGATTATAGATTTCATTCAACTCTATTCTGTCCTCTGTTTTCTGTTCTCTGTCTTCTGATTGAATTGGAGCCACACCATGAATGATGTCAACGTGCTGATTCTGGCCGGTTACGGATTAAACTGCGACAATGAGACCGCGCATGCATTTGCGCTTGCAGGAGCCCAAACACGGTTTGTTCATATTAATTCTTTAATTGATGGTGACGCCTGCCTGGAAGACTCTCAGATCATGGTTTTTATCGGCGGGTTTAGCTGGGCAGACGATCATGGTGCCGGTGTGGTTCAGGCCGTTCGGCTCAAAACCAATATCGGCGAAAGGATTCTTGACTTTGTTGATCGGGGGAACCTGATTCTCGGTATTTGCAACGGTTTTCAGGCCCTTGTTAATTTCGGTCTTCTGCCAGGTTTCGATCAAAATTATACCCGGCGCTCTCTCGCGCTGACCTTTAATGATTGTGGCAATTTTAGGGATCAATGGGTCAATTTAAAGACGAATCCGGCCTCACCGTGTGTGTTCACCAGAGGAATCGACAGCGCTGAATTTCCGATCCGCCACGGGGAAGGTAAGTTTTATGCCGATGAAGACACCCTCGCGCGTTTGCTGGAAGATAACCAGGTGGCACTTCAGTACGCCCGCCCGGACGGGAATCTGGCCCAGGGTTGCTTTCCCTATAACCCCAATGGGTCCTTGCATGACATCGCCGGAATCTGTGACCCGACCGGACGGATTTTCGGTTTGATGCCCCATCCGGAAGCCTACAATCATTGGACCAATCATCCGGATTGGACCCGCAGCCGCGAAAAAGCCAGGCGGCAGGACCGATCGCCGGGTGTCAAGCCCACGGTGGGCATCCGCATGCTGCAAAATGCTGTTGATTATTTCCGCACCGAATAAACGAGCATTTATCCGATTCACCTTAAATAACCGCTTCTTAATTTCAAATCTGATATTCTAATTTCATTATTGTAATCCAAAACACGCTCTTTATCGATTTTGGCGATTCATTACACCCGCCATAATCAATGGCCCGAATTTTTGGCCTGCCTTCAGTCTGCCAGATTTGTCGGTGGTATCTATCACAATCTCATTTTTTTTCAACTTCTTACACGCAGTTTACAATCGACTGTGATGTCGATGCCGTCTAAATATTCCGATTTTATAATATAAAAAACGGAGCTGGCACAGGTTTTGTATTTTGCAACCCCGGAGGAGAATAAAATGATCCGAAAAAACTCAGGATTTACTGCTCTCGAACTGGCAACCACCATTGCCATTGTTGCCGTGATTGCTGCGCTGGTCATGCCGCCCTATCTGAGGTGGAACAGGGCACGACGTTTAGAAGGCGCCGTCGTCAATTTGACGTCGGACCTCGAGATGGCAAAGGTACGGGCCATTCGCGAAAATGCATTTGTTGTCGTTGTGTTCGGCGCTCAAAACTACACCATGTTCATCGATACCGGTGATGGCGTAGGTGGACTGCCAAATTGGAATCGGGATGCTGACGAACAACAAATTCTAAACCGCAAAATGCCGACCGGTGTCCAGATCGACACCGGCAGTCTCAGTTTTCCGACGATCAACGATAAGGTGCGATTCAACGGCCGTGGAATTCCGCCTGATATTCTCGCACCTGAAATCATTCCGGTGGCTAACACCGTCAGGGGCCGGCAAGTTAGCGTCAACCGATTGGGATTTATTAATGTTCAATAAAGGCGGATGCAAAATGGGAATCAGAAAACTTCAAAATACCATCAATAAAGAAAACGGATTTTCTTTGATCGAATTGTTAATTGCCATGAGCGTCATGGCGCTTGGCATGCTGGCGGCTGCTTCCATGCAGTATTCCGCGGTGCGCAACAACACGACCGGCAATACCGCCACCCAGGCCACCATGTTGGCCAAAGCTACGCTGGAAATGCTGAAAAATCAGGATATCGAATCGACGGTGCTTTCAGTGGGTGATTACTTCGACTCCGCACCGGTAGACGCCAGCGGCAACCCCGGTGGTATCTATAATCGGACCTGGCGGATCGATCCGCTGGGTACCACCTCGCGTCGTATCAGCGTGACTGTGGAGTGGACGAAATTCGGCAGCACGCGTCGCGTAACGATGGGCTCCAACACGATGGGGAGTGGCGTATGAAAACCCATTCTTGGCACCGACAAAATCAGGATCGCCGATCAGCCGGGTTTACGTTGGTTGAAGTGCTAATGTGCATTGCAATATTATCGATTATATTTGGCACGGTTTTCCGGTCTTTTGATACGTTTAATCGATCCTATACCAATGAGAATGTCAAAGCGGGTGTCCAGCAAAAATCGCGCATTGGAATTGATCTGATGGCGCGCGATATCCGTTTGGCCGGGCTGGACCCTTTGGATACAGCCAACGCCGGTTTTATTGCAGCCAATACCAACACAACCAGCGTTCGATTTACAGCCGATCTCAACTACGACGGTGATCTTGGTGATCCCTTTGAGGATATTATTTACGCATTAAATGGCAATTTGCTTCAGCAGACCAGCGATCTTGGGAGCGGGTCGGTAACCGCCACCCTTTTGGATAATGTCAGCGCACTGTCTTTTAATTACCTGGACCAGGCGGACAATCCCCTGCCCGAGCCCATTGCCACCAATCAGATTCGAACCGTTCTCATTTCGCTGACCATGCAACGGCCGGCCGGTCGGGACGGTCAGGTAAGCCGGACGTATACCACGCGTGTCAGATGCCGGAATCTGTAGCGAAGAAAGAGAAATAATTATGAAACTGTTTAAATCGCTGAAATACACCATTCATAATGAAAACGGATTTGTACTGGGCACCGCGATTCTGATTTCGGCCATTTTGCTTCTGTCCGGTGTGCTTGCTGTGTGGACCTCCAACACGGAAGTCACCATCGTCCGCAACGAAGGCCAGATGATCCGGGAATTCTACAATGCCGAGGCCGGGGTGGTCGATGCCATTGAAAATTACAACTCGGGTCCGACCACCTGGATGACGAACAATTTTCTGTCCTCTGATCCGACTGTAGCCAACAATGCCGTCACGTCCAATGACGAGAGCGGCAAGGTGGTTGCCACCGTCGAAGTGCGCTGCATTGAGCCCAGCGCGACACCCATCCCGTCGTTCAGTGACGCAGCCAATAACATACCCCAGCAGCTTCATATCGGATCACCGCCGCCAGGCTCAGGATACAGTCTAAAATATTTTGAAGTCCGTCGTTACAGCTTAACGGCCACGTCAACCAACGGCAACACCCAGGTTCAGGTGGGCGCGTGGAAGGTATTTAATAAATTTTAGGGTGATGACACCATCAAATAAGCTCAAGATAGCGGTTTATCTAAGATAGGGAGATGCGGGCATGAAGAAAGCCTTTTTGATTGCATTGATGCTGATTGTGGGCACGACAACCTTCGGATGGGCAGACGATACCGAAATTTACGGTACAGTCACCAACCCGGACCTAGAGCCCAATATCTTAATTGTTTTTGATTCTTCGGGCAGTATGTCCACCGAGGATGTGCCGGGCACGCCCTATGATTCGGCGACCGTTTATACCGGATCTTACAGCACCAATACGGTTTACGAACGCTACTGGAGCTGGGGCAGCTGGTCCTATCAATGGCGAATCTTTGCCAATGATGTGGCGAATCTGAACTGTACCTGGATAAAAGACGACCTGCTCGATCACGGCTATGCCTACGGCCGCATTTATTCATCCAGTTATGCCTGCGGCGGGTCCCGGCGAAGGTTGCGCCTGGGAAATTTTATGAATTACGATGAGTCCGGTGTGGGTGAGACGAAAAGCCGAATCGAAGTCGCCCAACAGGTCGTCACCGATCTGATCAACAACACCACCGGCGTGCGCTTTGGTTTGATGAAATTCAACTGGGATCAGGGCGGCCAGCTGGTGGCTGCCTGCGGCACAGACAAAAGCACGCTGATCAGCGAGGTCGGCAATATTACGGCCGACGGCTGGACCCCGCTGGCAGAAACCCTGGCCGAGGCCGGACTCTATTTTGCCGGCATGAGCAGCTGGTACAATCTTGGTGTCAACTATACATCTCCCATGCAGGAACGCTGTCAGAAAAATTACATTATCATTATGACCGACGGACAGTCGACCCAGGATATCGATTCGCGACTGACCGGCACACCGTATATCAACGGCGACGTCATCGGCGACTATGACGGCGATCACAGCGGTTCGGAAGCGGATTACGCCGACGACGGCTCTGACTACCTGGATGATGTGGCCAAATACCTGTACGAAAATGACTGTCATCCTACCCTGGGTGACGGGACGTCTTTCGACAAGCAAAAGATCACCACCTATACGATCGGCTTTAAAACGTCACAGCAGCTGCTGCAGAATACGGCCGCCAACGGCGGCGGCGAATATTTTACGGCCGACAACATCTCGGAGTTGGCCATGTCCTTTGATCAGATTTTGACCGCTATTTCTGAAGAAAATGCGGTCTTCGTGGCCCCGGTGGTTCCCATCAGCCGCATGAACCGGACCTATGCCGGTGACAAGATCTATCTGGGGTTTTTCAAGCCTCAACAAAGCGGGCGTTGGATCGGCAACATCAAGCGTTACGGTTTGGACAGTACCGGTGTGCTTTATGATGCCACCGGGATGGAAGCCTGTACATCAGACGGGTTGATCAAAGACAACACCCTTTCCTACTGGACCGTGTTGGGAAATGATGGACCGGATGTGGAAAAAGGCGGCGCGGCAGAAGTCCTCGATTTGCTGATCGACAGCCCTGCTGTGCGTAATCTTTATACCTATACCGGTTCGGTATCGGCCCTTACCAATAGTGCCAACGCCTTTGTGGAATCAAATGCTGATATCACCGATCAAGACCTGGGCGTGGCTTCCAGCGCTGAAAGAACGGATCTGTTCAACGCCGTTCATCAAGGGGGACTCGGTGACATTATTCATTCGGAACCGGCAGTGGTGCATTACCCGGATCCGGACGGCAATCCGGCGACGAACGATGCCAAGACCATCATTTTTTCCGGTTCCAACGATGGTGTTTTGCATGCCTTTGACGATAATGATGGCAGCGAAATCTGGGGCTTTATTGCGCCGGACCAGCTGGGACGCCTGAATTTACTGGATAACGCCGATCACGAATACTTCATCGACGGCTCGCCCTCGGTTTACTATGGATCGAGCCAGAAAATTATGATTTTAGGCGAGCGCCGAGGCGGACAGAATTATATGGTCCTTGATATCAGCGCCCATGACGCGCCTGCCTGGCTGTATTCCATCGAGCCCACCATTTTGGACCCGGATCCCTTAAACAACCCGGACACTGATAGCTATGAGATGCTGGGTCAATCCTGGAGCCGCCCCCAAACCGTCACGGTGGCCACCGATGTCACCACTACGGAGACGGGGTTACCGCCGGCCTGCAGTGTAACGGTCAGTACCGATGTGGAAGATGTGTTTCTGATACCCGGCGGCTATGACAACAACCAGGATCAGGATACACCCAGTCCGACCGATGCGGTGGGTCGGGCGCTCATTGCCGTTAGGGTGATCGACGGCCAGTTGATCAGCGGGTTGAATTTTAATGCCGAAGATCATACCAGCCTGGGCATGACGCATTCCATTGTGGATGTATCGGGCATCGACCACGACGGTGACGGTATTGTCAGCCGCATTTACACCGGCGATCTGGGAGGCAATATTTTTGCTTTCAAAGACGATGAAGTCATGTCTTTTTGCAGCGGCACCTATTCAAAATCAATCTCAGATGGCACCTGGAGCGCTCAGAAACTGTTTTCCGCTTCTGCTGTGGACGGCATTCAACGTAAGCTCCTGTACGCCCCCGATGTGGTGGGCGAGGATTACGGCGAGGTTATCTTCTTTGGCAGCGGAGACCGCTCCGACCCTGGTGAAACCGGTGTTGTAAACCGTTTTTACGCCCTAAAAAACGACTGGTCGGGCGGCGTTACGCTGGATGAAAACGACCTTGTCGATGTAACCGACGATATGATTCAACTGGGCACAGAAGCCGAACAGCAGGCGGTTAAATCAAGCCTTGCGAGCGGCCGCGGCTGGTTTATCCGCTTGGAAAATTTGGGCGAAAAGGTGGTAGCGTCTCCAAGGGTATACGGAGGTGTGGTTTATTTTACGACCTACACCCCGGACGCAGGTGGCGGTGGTGGGGGTGACCCCTGCGCGGCCTCAACCGTCAGGGGTGTTGCCCGTCTGTATGCCGTGGATTATAAAACCGGCGCATCGGTCAGTGAATTTAGCCCTGAAATCGAGTACGATGGCGACGGCAATATCGTCGAACTGGGTAAAAAAGATCGGGTGATCGCCATTGGCACGGCCATTCCATCTGCTCCGGTGATTGCCATTCTGGAGGGCGGTGCCCGGATATTTATCGGCGTTGAAGGCGGTATTGTCAGTATGCCCACTATCGTAACGCCGGAAATGTATCGCTACTACTGGCATCAAATATTTTAGAAAGGTGTAACCGAATGGATCTCAAAATGAGCAAACGTTTCAAGGCCATCTGCCGGGTGCTGATTTTTGGCATTGGCATCCTCATGCTGCCCATCAATTCCCCGGCAGACTCCAATCGATTCAAAAATTTTAGTTTTGATGATTGTGACCCCTTCCAAGCCCGTGCGCGCATTATGGATTTAAACGGCAAGAAGGCTGAATTGGTTGCCGCCGAACAAACCATTTATGTGGTCAATTGGAGTCTTGGGGACCAGCGCCTGACCACCGAGCTGACCGATGCCGACGGTGATCCGATGGATTTCGGATCATTGCAGCGTGGGCAATGGATATTAGTCAAAGGGTTCAAGCATATCGATGGTGGGGTCGTCGCATCGCTGGTCCAGCGCATCGATCCGCCGGATCGGCAAAAACCGGTGGTGCGTAAAATCAGCAAAGAAAGCCGGCGCTACAAACGCATCAAGCAACGTCTGGGCGCCAGAAATCATTAAAAATTGCAGCACGAATGGCTCAATTTTAATGCAATCAAAAAACACCCCCCCGGGACCTGAATGAAGTCGCATTGTCCTGCGGGGGGGGTGATGGATTTCCCTGATCACATCTTTTCGGAAGTGTCAAACGGATCCCATTCCTTTTTCATCGTCTCTATTTTCATACTATGTTCCATATTCATTTGGCCACCGGATTTTTCGCTCATGTCCCGCAGTACCTGGCTCGTCAGAGACAACAGCTCGGCTAGTTTTTCCTGTGCTTCCGGTGTTACTTTGCCGCTACCCAATTGTTTTGACCACTTGGATGTCAATTCAGACAGGTTGCTCAGGTTTTGTTGCATGTTGTAATCTCCGGCCTGAGCAGAGCCGGTATAGACCATTGCGGCAAAAAAAGTGAAGATTACAAAAATGGATAGGTTCATATAACTTAAAGTTGCTTTCTGCATGATGGTCTCCTTTTTAAATTAATTTTATAAGTTTTGATTATTTCGACAAGAAATTAAGTGTGCAAGTTTATAACCCAGCTGCGGCGGTAAACGCGCAACAATGAATACGTTTAACATATATCCAAAATCGGATAATTCAAGGTCCTTGCAAAAGTTCTTGCCTTTTTATGAATAGCGGGTAGATGCCAATCTTCGGAAAAATCCAGTTTGAGAAAGAAATCAAACTAGAATTACCTAAATGTGAAGTTTTTTGGCACCTAAATTACACATTTCTACGGTTGTCAAAGTGGCAATTGATTTCAGCATCTCTTAAATGCTTGAAAAATTGATGAATTTTAATTTTAGTCGTTTTGGTACATTTCTTGCGGGTTTACTGTAGGGTAGCGCCGGCAGACCCTGAGAAAATGGACTTCAGCGGTTGTTAGTCAAATCAACTGTTGCAGACGAAGTTGAAATTTTCTATTAATTCTTATTAGTTATTTTGAAGGCTTTTTCTATAAACCCGTGATAAAGCCAAATCTCGAGTAATCGGGAGACGGAAAACCGCGGGTCCGCCGGAGGCGGACGGCCGGGTTGCCCAGGGTGAGTAGGTGGTCCGGTTTTTATGTCACATGGAGTCATGCAGCCATGAAAAAAGCAGGAGGTTTTTCGATCTTCGAGCTTCTGGTGGTTATCGCCATCATTGCCGTGGTGTCGGCTATTGTGGCGCCCAACATTATCAGCTGGCGCAGCAGCGCAAAATTAAGAGCAGCTGCCGGCAACCTTAAAGCAGACCTTGAAATGGCCAAAGTAAACGCCGTCAAAGAAAATAATTTTGTCGCCGTCAAATTCCAGGGCAATGCTTATGAGGTATTTGTGGATAAAAGTGACAACGGCACCCGTGATGCTGATGAAACGCTCTTAAAGATCCGATCTCTCCCCGCCGGGGTCGCTTTTGACTTCAGTCACCCACAATGGACCTTTACAAGCAATGTGGCTACATTTAATGGGAGAGGAACCGCTGACAACGGTACGGCGATTCTGATTAATACAAAGGGTGAGCAAAGACATATTACGATAGCCACTTTAGGACGCATTTCGGTAAAAAAATTAAACTAAATATACGGAGCGAGCGGGAATATATTATGGCTCAGAACAATAACAACCAGTTGGTATTGAAAAGTAAACAGGGATATATGCTCATCGAAGCGCTAATTGCCATCGCCATTTTTTCAATCGGCTTCATGGCCGTGGCCACATTGGTTTTCTCAGCTTCTCGCAACAATATCAACGGAAATATTATAACCCAGGCAAATATGTTCGCGCGGGAAAAGATGGAGGAGCTTAAGAGTAAAACAGATCTGACAGAATTAGATGCACCCGAAGCGCCGGAAACAGTCGGCAGTATGTACACGCGCTCATGGACCGCAAGTGATCCACTGACATTCGGTACCTCTCGGCAGATTCAGGTCACTGTTCGCTGGACGCGCAGAGGCAAGAATCATCAAGTGGTTATGGAAACGATAACTCAAGGTAAAGGCATATGATCGATTCTACTGACATGTTTAAGAAATTGGCTACCATAAAATTCCGCATTTTCAGGCAGCATAACGCTTTTACGCTGGTGGATGTTCTGGTCGGTCTTGCCATGGCATCTGTTGTTATGGTTGCCATCACAAGCCTTTTTACGGCAGTTGGTCGTTCATATACCATTCAGAACGTTGCAGCCGGTGTTCAGCAGGTTACCCGTGCCGGGGTTGAGCATATGACGCAAAACATACGAATGGCCGGGCTGGACCCATTTGGCGGGGCCGGAGCCGAGATTAAAGAATTTAGCGCCAATAAAATCCATTTCACACTGGATAGATGCGATGTTCCCATTGGATCGGACGGCTGCGGCTTACCGGATGGTGATGTAGACGATAAATTTGAAAATGTCGCATATCAATGGGTCCCCGGAGAACGCAAGCTGAAGCTGATTCTTTACGAAGGTGCCAAGACTGAAAGCCTGATTGACAATGTCAGCAACTTAAATTTCACCTATCTTGATGGTGATAGCGGCATGCCGGCAACTGCGGCAGACATCCGGACGGTAATTATTACATTGACCGTAGAAGATCCTGCCGCTCGCGGTGAAAAGATTGAACGGACCTATTCCGCTCGCGTAAGATGTCGCAATCTGGGTTTGTAATCACATTTTCAGCTCCGATATAAAAAGGTAAATTTACGATGCAAAAGCTGGCTAGGCAGTTTAATAATGAAGATGGTTATTTCTTAATTGTATCAACTATGATGCTATTGGCATTGATTACGATCATTAGCGTTGCGGCTTCAAACACGTCCAGAACAGAGGTGAAAATTGCTGGAAACGATCTGACCTATCAGCGCAATCTATATCTGGCAGAAGGTGCTGCCATGGAAGCCGTTGATCGAATTCAAAACGACGTCAATCCCCGTGAATTGGTTTTTGTCGTACCGGGTCTCAAAGTCATCGATGATCATAGCTTTGTCGATCACTGGGATGATGAAGCGCAAGACACCACATTTGATGCGACCGGCAAGACCCGATTTGTGGTGGGTTACGAAGGTACTCCGCCGGGCTTCTCGCTGGGTATCGGCCAGCCCAAGCTACATGGCTTTGCCATCTATGGGCGTACCGAAAAGCAGGGCATTACCACCGTTAAAATCGGATATCGAAAAGCATTTTAGCGCGAGCGTTGCAGGAGATTTCCCATGTTCACATCCAACGACATGAATACTGACCTCAAGAGCGGAAGATTCATTCAGATATGGCGCTGTCGGACCATCGGACTTTGCGGTTTAATGGCCGTGACCTTGTTTTTTGGCGCTCTGCCGACCCACGGCGGCATCGAACTGGCGGATGAGCCCCTGTTTACGAAAGTCAATCCACCGCCCACCAACCTCATGATTCTGCAGGATGACTCCGGCAGCATGACCTATGAGATCCTGGTCAAGGGAAAATATGACGGACAGTTTCCCAACCCGAACAGTACCGCAACACAGGGATACTGCTATGTGTTCGAGAGTATGGGTGATGGGTACAATTATAGTGAGTCCTGGCGATATCTGGGCGAGGAGGGCCGCAAATACTGGCGTTCGCAGTTTTACGAAATCAATGTCGTTTACTACAACCCCAATGTTGTATACGAGCCCTGGCCCGACTACAGTGGGAAAGCTTTTATGCCGGCTGATACGGCTAAACCCCTGGTTCATCCGTTACAAACCAAAACCCTCGATCTGGATAAAAAGGCCATAGAGGTCGACGGCGTCACTATCTCCTGGGCTCATTATTATGTCCGGGCAAAGAATGGCAGCGTATATCTGGTTGTCCTGGACGGCAAAAAAGAAAAAAATCAATATTATACCTTTAAAACCGACACCGGCAGTGATCCACATGATAAAATTCAATCGGTTACAGCCGTGGACCCCCCGGACGACATCAAGCGGTCTTACAGTGACGATCGCCAGAATTTTGCCAACTGGTTTACCTATCATCGCCGGCGTGAGTTCGTGGCCAAGGCTGCAATTGCCCGGGTTCTTACGGATTTGGACCTGACAGATGTCCGGGTGGGGATACTGGGTATTAACAATAAGGTCAAAGTTCCGCTAAAGCCGGTCAGAGCGGTTATCGGCGGTAAATTTAAGGATGAAACCGATTCGCTTCTCAAAAGCCTCTATGCCTACGTATCGAATGGGGGTACACCGCTAAAAAGGGGTCTGGAAAAAGTTGGTGAATATTATCAGACCAATGACGGAAATCTACAGGGCGTGAAAGGAGATGCTCCCTATCCACCAGACGGCGGGGCCTGCCAGCAGTCGTTTACCCTCGTGGTTACCGATGGCTATTACAGCGATCAGAAACATACCTTCGAAGGCAATACGGACGGCAGCAAATCCGATCCATATGGGAATTGGGGCGGCGGCAGTGAGCCGTATAGCGATAAATATAAGGACACGCTAGCGGATACGGCCATGTATTTTTACGCCCAGGATCTTCTCCCGGATCTGGAAAATCAGGTGCCGGCTAACAAATGGGACCCGGCGGCCCATCAGCACATGGTCACGTTTGCAGTGGCTTTCGGGGTGACCGGCACCCTCAATCACAAAGATTATGAAGACGATCGCACTAGTCCAAACTACATGAAATATATCACCAAAATGGACGAGCCGCGAGAATATGGTGATGCCGTGGTCTGGCCGGAGGTGACTGCTAACCGACAGCCGGAGTCCATTGACGATTTGTGGCATGCCACCGTCAACGGCCGCGGAGTGTTCGTCAATGCCGGCGAGCCCAAGAAACTGGTTGAAGGGCTGCAGCAGATCATAAAAGATATTAAAAGCCGTCAACCGACCTCGGTTGCCTCAGTGTCTGTCAACGGAGACCGGCTGTTTGGCAAAATCGGACCGGACCTTTTCATTTTCCAGAGCAGTTACAGCTATATCGATTTTCAATGGGGCGGGGATGTCAAGGCTCATGGAATTGATCCGGTAACCGGCGCGGTGGACGCTGTGAAATGGTCGGCGGCCGAAAAATTGCAGGCCTTAGCCTGGAATGCCCGCAACATCCTAACCTTTGACGGTGATAAATCAGGCGCGCTATTTGTATTCGATGATTTGATGGACGACCCGAAGGACAAACTGGGACCGGATGCTGAAAATACTGTTAATTTCATAAGGGGCAAGGAGCTCGAAAGCGACGAAAACCGCTCCAATATGCTGGGCGATATTGTGCATTCGTCGCCGGTTTTTTTTGAAGATGTCGTCTATTTTGGGGCCAATGACGGTATGTTGCATGCGCTTAAGGCAAAGGATGGAACTGAACTGTTTGCTTACGTGCCCTATCTGGTATTTGATCATCTCAAGGACCTTGCCAATCCCGGCTATGACCACAAATTTTATGTGGATTCGACCCCCTGCGTGCAAAAAGGCGAAAAACTACTGGGCAACATCGGAGACCAGACGATTCTGGTAAGCGGGCTGGGAAAGGGCGGCAAGGGGTATTTTGCCCTTGATGTGACCCAGCCGGACAGAATGACCGAAGACGATGTCCTCTGGGAATTTCCCAATAAGAACACCACAGAGACCGATACGGATGATATGGGTTATTCCTACAGCAAACCCGTTGTGGTGAAATCCTATAGCACGACCTATCCCTGGGTCGTCATTTTCGGAAACGGCTATAACAGTCAAAACGGCAGCTCGGTTTTATTTATTCTGGATGCCATCAGCGGCGCCGTGATTCGCAAGATCGAAGCCGGATCCGGCCCGAACAACGGACTTTCCAGCCCCATCGCCGTTGACGTCGACTTTGATGACGTGGTGGATTTTGTTTACGCCGGCGATCTCCAGGGCAACGTGTGGAAGTTTGATTTGATCAGCGACAGCGCGCTAAACTGGGAGGTAGCCTTCAAGGACGGCAGTCAACCGGCTGCGCTGTTCAGCGCCACCGATCCGGACGGCAACCCCCAGCCCATCACCACCCGGCCGGATGTCATGTTTCATCCGGAAAAACACGGATTAATGGTGTGTTTCGGCACTGGAAAATTGCTTGCCGGCAGCGATTTAGCGCGCACTCAAACCCAGACCCTTTACGGGATTTGGGATTACGGCGACACCGTTTTTCAGACCCCGGGCAGCTGGAGCCCGGATGACGACAACGAGTTTGTGGGTGAATTCGAAAGCCGCAGCACAGCAGCGGACGTGAGAAAACTTTCCAATCCCTATCTTGCGGCGAAGGTCAAGCTTTTGAAGCAGGCCGCATCCGATGTTGTCGTCAATTCCGGGGTGGGTAAAATTACCGTTCGGATTCTGACAGAAGAAGAACCGTTCTGGGACACAAGAGCCGATCCGAACGGCAACGGCCAATTGCCGGACCCCTCTGACAGCAAGGTCAATGATGTTGGCTGGTACCTGGACCTGGATGTGATTGCCGGTGAGCGGGTCATCAGTGACGTTCTCTTACGGGATGGTATCCTGATTGCCATCAGCTTTATCCCTGCGCAGGGCAGCTGTGGCTCGGGCGGCGATTCTGTTTTCATGGAAATCAATGCTTTCACCGGCGGGACGATCGGCGCCATTCAATTTGATCTGCATGAAGATGGTATCGTTGGTGAAGACGATCTGGTAGAAGTCGAAGTAGACGGAAAATTGGTAAAACTCCCGCCGTCCGGCAAAAAACTGGCGGGCCTCCTACAGCCGCCGGCCATCATAAAATTGAATGATACCACCGAAAAGAAATATTTAAGCTCCTCGAGTGGCGGTATTGTGGAAATCGCTGAAAAGGCAGCTAAAACCGGAATCGCTTACTGGATGGAAATTCGGCGCTAGCCCGGCCGAATTCTGCAAACCGATAAAAGCCATACCATACGTTTTAAGTTATTCGATAGGAGAGCGCATTTTTGAGCCCGGCTCAAACTCTCTGTCTGCTTGGGTAACAATCACCGTAGCGGTCGTATCTTCGGTATGAATGACCAGCAGCTCTGCAAAATCCACCGGCAACAGCAGCGTTCGTTCCTTCTTTTTGGGATGAATCCGTTCTGATAACCGGTAGTAGACATTGTAGAATTGCCCGCGCTGGACCCCGTCTTTCTTGCCTTTATCGATAAATGCGATCATATTGTCGCCAATTAGTCGATGGTGGTCTTCGGCTTCAACGACTTGGCCCTCCAGGCCTTTGGGGCTTTCTTTTAAGATGACATCCGGCAGCCGCCGGAAGTACGGCATAAGCTTATCTTCAAGACGGATCGGACGATAGGCCTCGATTACCGTCGCGATGGCATAGTCGGGCTGCACCTGGGTAATTTCAACAACTCCTGTCAGCAAGTGTTGAATGCCGACATACGCATTAGTGTATCGATCCCTGAGCGGCGGTAAGGTCCGATATACGGTGTAGCGTTTGCCGGGCGCCAGCTTAACGTTTCCTTCCGGCCGGATATAGACGATATCGTCTATGTTGATCATCTCCTTTGTTTCCATTACTTTAAAAATGGCGCCATGGGGTGCCACCGCTTGTTTGCGAACAAAGCCGACACGGTCCAGGGCGGTGTAATTATAGTGCAGGAGATCCTCCAGAGAGGCCGGCACCACCACCTCTTTTTTGCCCGCCTCTTTTTTGCCGATGGGTTGCGCCCCGGCGCGACGATATAAACGGATGCGCTCGCCCGGATAAATACGGTGGGGATTGGCGATCTGACTGTTTTCCCGCCACATCTCCGGCCACAACCAGGCGGAATCGGAAAATTTACGGCTCAGGTCCCAGAGGGTATCTCCTTTTTGAACCGTGTAGTAAAATCCGGTTTCGTGCTCAACAACGTTTTCGCCTTCGGCCGCATTAAGCGCAAACGGCATGACCAGAAGCATAACAACGAAGATCGACAGCCACATTTTGATTTTTGAAGTTAATTTAAAATTCATCAGATGCTCCACAGGGTTTTAAGTTTACGGTCATATCAAAAAGTAACTTATTTATAATAAGATTACTTGTTTATGGCCGATTTGTCAAGTTTTGCGATTCTGATCTTTGTGAACCGGCAATAAAAAAGCTCTCACAGCACGATCGGGTGCCGTGAGAGCTTTCAGTGTTGTTTTTTAGGATTGAATCGGCGAATCGTCGGCTACATCATGCCGCCCATGCCGCCCATGCCGCCCATGCCGCCCATGCCGCCGCCACCGCCGCCGGGCATTGGCTCCGGTTTGTCTTCCGGTTTTTCAGCAACCATCGCCTGGGTGGTCAGCATCAAAGAAGCCACGCTGGCTGCGTTCTGCAGGGCCAGGCGCACCACTTTGGTGGGGTCGATCACACCGGCTTTCATCAGGTCTTCATAGATGTCGGTGTCGGCATTATAGCCAAAGGACCCCTTTCCACCTTTGACTTTGTCGATTACGACCGAACCCTCCCGGCCGGCATTGTTGGCAATCTGGCGCAACGGCTCTTCAATGGCGCGCATGATCACCTTGACGCCCAGTTTTTGATCCGCTTTGATTTTCATCTTTGCCAATGCCTCCAGGCAGCGCACCAGCGCGACGCCGCCGCCTGGGACAATTCCTTCCTCAACCGCGGCGCGGGTTGCATTCAGTGCATCTTCAACCCGGGCCTTTTTCTCTTTCATTTCGGTTTCGGTTGCCGCACCCACATTGATGACCGCAACACCGCCGATGAGTTTGGCAAGGCGCTCCTGCAGTTTTTCGCGATCGTAATCAGAAGTGGTTTCGTCAATTTGGGCCCGAATTTGTTTGACCCGGCCTTCAAGTGCCGAACGGGAGCCGGCGCCGTCAACGAGGGTGGTATTGTCTTTATCGATGGTGATTCTTTTGGCGTTGCCAAGATCTGAAACAGCTAAATTTTCCAGCTTGATACCCAAATCCTCCGATACCACCTGTCCACCGGTTAAGATCGCGATGTCTTCCAGCATGGCCTTGCGTCTGTCGCCAAAGCCGGGGGCCTTTACAGCAGCCACTTGAAGCGTACCCCGCAGTTTGTTGACAACCAGCGTTGCCAGGGCTTCACCGTCAACGTCCTCAGCAATAATCATAAGCGGTTTGCCCATTTTAGCAACCTGTTCAAGAATGGGCAGCAGATCTTTCATGCTGCTGATCTTTTTCTCATTGATCAAAATATAGGGGTCTTCCAGAGAAGTGACCATTTTTTCCGGATCGGTTACAAAATAGGGCGACAAATAGCCGCGGTCAAATTGCATACCTTCGACGACTTCAAGCGTGGTTTCCATGCTTTTGGCTTCTTCAACCGTGATGACACCTTCTTTGCCGACTTTGTTCATGGCTTCGGCAATGATGTTGCCGATGGTCTCATCGTTATTGGCCGAGATGGTTCCCACCTGGGCAATTTCACGCTGATCTTTGGTGGGCTTACTAAGTCTTTGAAGCTCCTTGATCGCCGTTTCCACCGCTGCATCGATGCCTCTTTTGATCGCCATCGGGTTGTTGCCGGCCGCAACGAGTTTTTGGCCTTCTTCGTAAATGGAACGCGCCAGCACGGTGGCCGTCGTTGTACCATCGCCGGCCATGTCACTTGTTTTGCTGGCCACTTCCTTTACCATCTGAGCGCCCATATTTTCAAACTTATCTTCCAGTTCTATTTCTTTAGCTACTGTCACGCCGTCTTTGGTGACCGTCGGAGAGCCCCAGGATTTGTCAAGAACCACGTTGCGGCCTTTAGGGCCCAACGTGACCACCACAGCATCCGCGAGTGTTCTTACGCCGTTGAGCATCAGTTCGCGGGCTTTCATATCGTACTTAATCAGTTTAGCAGTCATCTTTATATAACCTCCATCATATGCTGAAATTTAAATCGTTAACCGACAATACCAAGCACATCATCTTCACGCATGATTAAATATTCCTCGCCATCCATTTTAACCTCGGTGCCGGAATATTTGCCAAATAAGATTCGATCACCCTTTTTGACTTCGAGGGCAATGCGTTTGCCTTTTTCGTCAAGCTTGCCATTTCCCACGGCCACAACCTTGCCTTCTGCCGGCTTTTCCTTGGCGGTATCGGGAATAATGATACCCCCCTTGGTCGTTTCCTCTTCTTTAACGCGTTGAACTAAAATTCGATCTTGCAATGGTCTCAGTTTCATAGTCTTGAATCTCCTTGTCGAATATCATTAATCAGTAATTCAAAGTGTTGAAAGCTTACCTACCATAACGCAATTCCCCGCCTCTGTTTCGGGCTGAAACGTCACCTCCCTTCCAGTTAGTCTTATATTTTATATTTAAAATTAATGTAACTCTTAGAAAAGGTAATTATCTTAATGGATTCGAAGTCGGTTGTATCCAGTTTTTGTCATAATAAGCACCGATCTGTGTTTGTAAAGAGGTATTATCCTAAATTTAAATTTTTTTTATAAAAATGTTCTAAAAACGGTTTTGAGTCTAATTTAAGGTACGTCAGGGAACTGAGCTGTCAGTAGATGATTTAGAAACCTTGCTTGGAGGGGATGATTCTGAGGGCTGTGATTTTTTTGCGCCATTGGGCTTCTTTGCCACGTCGCTGTTGGATCTTGATTTACTTGCGTAATCGGTGACGTACCAGCCGGTGCCCTTCAAATGGAAGCTGCTGTGGGAAATAAGCTTATGTAGTTTCCCACCGCATTGCTGACATTTGACCAAGGGTTTGTCTGAAAATTTCTGAAAAATTTCCTCGACTTTACCGCACGTGGTACACTCATATTCATAAATCGGCATTTTCCCGCAACCTCTAGAAATTTATCTCATGTAGTCACTATCTTATTATAAGGACCGAATCCATCGCATGTCAACAGATCTATCCGCCTATTGAGCGGATAAACATTTAAAATATGTCAATCATAATCACATCATTTCTGGCTCAGCACCTGCGCATGCCTTCAAGAGGCTGGCGCCATTTCCGATAAAATTCCAGAACAGGGAACAACCCGGCCACCTGCACCTGATTTAAGATTTGATGCGTGTTTGCATGCACCCGTTTTTCTTCATTCAGTTTTTCGGCTGGCGAAGCATCAAAGTTCTGCAAAAATTTACTGAATCGTACGATGTGGATCAATTCGTGGGTGACAATGTACAGACAAAAGGGATTCAGTTTGATTGAAGGCGTGTTTTCTAATACGGATTTGATGGCATGGTCCTGGAGGCATATTTTAAAGTAGTCAAATACGCCGGATCCCAGGGCGGTATCTTTGGGCTGGCCTTCATAACGGACAATTTGTGCAAACGGACCGTCGACAATTTCTTCAGGTGCAAGATCCACCAGGGTTTTGACGTCATATTTAGGGCGCAGCCATTCGTTAGCAGACATCTTATAGTGATTGCTGACGAGCTCCTCGGACATCGACACAACATTGTTGACGATGGCAATCTCCGCTGAGGAAAAGATCTTGAGGTGTCGCATTTTATTTGTTTCCGCCAAACCGAATTCGTCTCTTTGGGTCATTGCCTTCCAGTGGGTTATCAAGAAACAAATTTTACCGGTGGTGAGCAACGAACGTTATTTGCGGGGGGGGAGGTGATCATTGGCCTCAGTCGGCGGAGATGCCCGCTTCCAGCGACTGGTGGGCGATGGCATCTTCTAAACGATTGCGCGCGGCATCCGTGTTTTGGACGAATTTGATCCCCAGCCCCCGATAAATGACCTTTTCTTGCGGCACATTCATGTTCGACCAGACCACTTCAGCATTTAGCGCAAAGGTATCCTGATCGGGCACCTCTATATAGAGCCGCAGTTTTCCGTTTAAAGGTACCGGCTCCTGGCAGATGACAAATGCCCCCCCGAGGCTGATATCTTTTAGCCGAACTTTGAAAGAAACCCGGCCTATTTCCATTGCCGCCGGCCAGGAAATCGCTATCCTATGGTGTCGGCGCTTTTCTTTTCCGATCCGTTTTTGAGTATTGCTCGCCACCTGCGTGGATTGATCGGCACCCAGTTTTCGTTTGATAACCGTATGAAAAAACCAAAATATAATCAGGCCGGCAAACAGCGCCGCCCCGATGCCAATGCTTGGTATGATGATGTTGCTATCCATAGCGCCTGATTTTTCACTATAGCATAAGCCGGCTTTATTTTCCATTTCTAAAAAAGTGTAGACAGCAAGCAAGCGGGTATGGTATGAACTGCACTTATTGTTTTGTCGCTAAAAAAACCTTGAGAGGGAGGTGAACCATTGGGTAGTGTCGTAAAAAAACGCAGAAAGAAAATGAGAAAACATAAACATCGCAAACTTTTAGCCAAGACGCGCCACCAGAGACGGAAGGGTAAATAATTATACCTGGCGTTTCTTATCGTTATGTTCAGAAAAGCACCGCGCTGCAAGACGGTGCTTTTTTTATGCCTTTAGTCTGAATACCCTTTCAGATATTTTAAAAATTCCGAATCGGTTGACAAAACCAGCGAATTTTTTTCATCTAATACCGTACTGTATATTGCAAGGGTTTCAACAAACGAGTAAAATTCAGGGTCCCTGCCGTAAGCACTGGCGTAAATATTGGTTGCCTCGGCATCGGCTTTTCCTTTTATTTCCTGGGCGGTCTTATAGGCCTCGGAAGTGATCCGCTGCAAATCTCTTTCTTTTTCACCTAATATTTTTTGGGCTTCTCCTTTGCCCTCGGAGCGAAATTTTTCCGCGATTTGATTTCGCTCGGAGATCATCCGGCTGTACACGGATTTTCTGACATCTTCAATATAGTTGATGCGCTTTATTTTGACATCTACCAGTTCAATGCCGAACTGGGCCAGTTTCGGCTGGGCCTGCTTTAAAATTCCCTGGGTGATCATATCTCGACCGACCGAAATTGCATATGATTCGACAAAATCCTTCTCATAATCTTCAAGATCAGTTTCAGCGCGCTCCAGTTCGCGGTTGGATTTTCGGACCGCCTCAATGAGGGTATTTGAGGTGATAAAATTGCGAACGGCAGGGTCGATAATATCATTGAGCTTGCCGACGGCATTAAAGCGATTGTTGACCGTTTGGAAAAATTTAACCGGGTCCACAATTTTCCAGCGGGCCCACGCATCCACCCATATAAACCGCTTGTCCAGGGTTGGTATCTGTCCCGGGTCGCCGTCCCACTCCAGCAAATTTTTATTAAAGTAGTTGGCGTTCTGGATAAAAGGGAGTTTAAAATGAATACCCGGGTCTTTTTTGGGGTCACCGATAATTTTTCCGAACTGGGTGACGACCACCTGTTCGGTTTCATCGACGGTATAGGCGGCATTATAAATGACAAAGGCAATGACTGCCAATAGAATGAAATAAATACTTTTGGGTTTCATCATTCACCACTGCTCTGCGTTCCAAGGTTTAGGGGTTGGCCCAGGTTTAACAGCGGCAACAGATTTTTTTGCTCGGAATCGATAATATATTTCGGTCCTAACCTGGGAAACATTTCCTTGAGGGTTTCTAAATAAAGCCTTCTTTTGGTGACATCTTTTGCCGTGACGTAGGCGTTGTAACGATCCACAAACCTGGCGGCGTCACCTTTGGCGCGGTTTACCCGATTTAATGCATATCCTTCGGCGGCCTTGATGGTTCTTTCGGCTTCACCCACGGCCGCCGGGATGGCTTTGTTATAGCCTTCTTTGGCCTGAAGAATCATTTGTTCCTTTTCCTGTTCGGCCTGGTTGACTTCGTTCCACGATGGCTGAACCGGCGCCGGAACGCTGGTTTTTTTCATTTCAATTGTCACAATATGGATGCCGCTTTCAGCCAGATCAAGCTCGGCCTGCAACAGACCGCTGGCCTCCACCGCAATTTCGTCCCTTCTGTTGATCACTTCATCGACACTTCTATCACCCACCACCAGGCGCATCGTCGATTCGGACATATCGCGCAGCATCCTGCGGATATCTCTGACTTTGAAAAGGAAATCATATGGATTTTTGATCCGGAATTGAACGATCCACGGCACAACAGCGACATTTAAATCCCCGGTCAGCATCAGCGCTTCCCCTGTATTTTCTGTGCCGGATCTAAAGCGGGAGGGTCGTACCTGGGTTCCGGAGGTTGTAAAGCCGAATTCTTCCGTTTGGATCTCGCGCACGTTGACCTTGGTCACTTTTTCGATGCCAAGGGGCATTTTGAAATTAAGGCCCGGCTGCGCCGTGCGCGTATAGCGGCCGAACAACTGAACCACACCGACTTCGTTCTGTTTAACGGTAAAAACCGACGTAATGGCCAGCGCGACAAGAAAAATACCAACAATAAACAGAGGACCGCCCGGGAATTTGATCTTTTTGATTTTTTCGAAAAATTCATCCATCTGCGGCGGCACGCCGCCTTTGCCCTGTTGTTGCTGTTTTAACTTTTCCCAATCCCAGCTCATATCCATATTCCTTTGGTTGTTTTTTAGGGTGCTACGCGGATCATCAGGTCAGAAAAAAACCAATCACATATTCTCCCCGAATGCGGCAGCATGCCGGATATAAGTTCTTTCTCCGGCTGGGTAAGCAGTTGCAAATTTCGAGAGTCATTAGTAAAATAAGTTACCCGATCAGCCAAGTCAAGCAAAAAGCAAAATGAGGAGAACAACTGATGCGAAGACAATCCCCCTTCTTACTTTAGCGAACCTGCGTTTTGAAGCAACGTGCCAACCATCTATCGGAATACCGCGGGAAGCAATTTTTAACATTTCCACACCTTAGATCCTTATCTGTTTGTGGTTCAACTATGGGGAAAATTTTGCTATAGTCTGAACACGATGAAAGACCAAGACAAGCGATCTGATTTTGTTCATATTGGAAACATCCTTGAAAATGTCTTAAAGTCCTACCGCACCGAAGCTGATTTAGGGCTGAAGGAAGTTTGGCGGCTGTGGGATGCGGCTGTGGGAGAAACAATCGCCCAAAATGCCCGACCGGCAGCTTTTAAAGGACATCTTCTGATTGTGCATGTCAGCAACTCGACATGGATCCACCAGCTGCAATTTTTAAAAAATGACTTAATATCCGCGCTAAATGCTGCTCTCGGACAACCGCTTTTAGCAGACATAAAATTTAAAATCGGACCGTTAAAGTAGCTGAAAGCTGAAACCTGAAATTGATCAGCAGCCGGTTGGCCAGACAGAGGCTTAATGTTTTGATGCACAAGCTAACAGCAGGTACCTTTTTTAACGGCAAACTGCGCATAAAACAGGACCCAGCGGGTTACCGTTTTTCGATTGACGCCGTTTTGCTGGCTTTTCATACCAAGCCGCGCTCAGATGAACGCGTGCTGGATTTGGGGACCGGCTGCGGCATCATCCCGCTGATTTTAGCTTACCGCCATCCGGATATTACCGCATTCGGCGTTGAAATTCAGGAAGAATTGGCCCGTATGGCGACCTCAAATGTAAATGCGAACAAGCTGCAAGATCAAATTACGGTGCTTTGCCGGGATATGCGTGAATTGAAACCGGATTTGATCGGCGGGCCGGTGGATCTGGTTGTTTGCAATCCGCCCTACCACCCGCCGAGTTCCGGTCGGTTAAATCCAGACCCGCAACGGGCCATCGCCCGGCACGAATTAAAGGTCAACCTGAACGATGTGCTGCAGACGGCCAAGCGCATGCTGCGGACAGCCGGCCGTTTTGTTACCATCTATACGGCTGAACGCATTGCCGAATTATTTATTCAGATGCGGTCGCATGGTATCGAACCGAAGTTTATGCGGACGATTCATGCGCAGTTGGCGGCCGATGCAAAACTCATTCTGGTTGCCGGGACAAAGGGCGCGCAGCCCGGTACCCGAGTTGATCCACCGTTGATCATCTATGATTCGAGCGGAGCATATTCCCAAGAAGTCCAGGGGATGTTCATGCCTTGACAGCGTGTTTTAAAGGGGTTATTCAGTACTACCCATTAAACGCTGAATCTGTACGCCGGAAGGGTGGCCGAGCGGTTTAAGGCGGCGGCCTCGAAAGCCGTTGAGGGTCTTCAGGCCCTCCGTGAGTTCGAATCTCACCCCTTCCGCCAATAAAATTACGGTCTAATTTTATTTATCTGCCGCAGCTACTGCTGCGGCCAAAATCGGCTTATCCTTTTTTAATAATTAAAAAGCTTTGAGTATCAAAGGTTTTTAGGAGAGATGTCCGAGCTGGCTGAAGGAGCACGACTGGAAATCGTGTGTGCTGTCAAAAGCGGCACCGAGGGTTCGAATCCCTCTCTCTCCGCCAATTTATTTCGCAAAGCCCTTAGGTACGTTATCATTTCTAAATGATTGCCCTGGGTATTTCAGCTTTATATGTCAGTCAACTGGTTCAAAGGTTCAGTGTTCGAAGGTTCAGAGGTTAGATAATATAAGGTCTCAACGGTTCAGCGTTGCAGGTTATCCCAACCCAAGACTTCTGAACTCAGGACCCAGAACGGGGAACCTTGAACCTCTGAACCTTGGAACCCGATACAGGCATTTCATTATGTCCTATCTTGTGCTTGCGCGCAAATACCGCCCCCAGACGTTTGATCAGGTTATCGAGCAGGGTCATGTTACCCGCACCCTGGGCAATGCGATTTCGTCCAATCGTGTTGCCCATGCAGTGCTTTTTGCCGGGCCCCGCGGAACCGGCAAGACCACTGTTGCCCGCATTCTGGCCAAAGCGCTGAATTGTAAGGCAGGGCCGCATCCTGCACCCTGTAATGAATGCCGGTCGTGCCGTGAAATCACCTTGGGCAATGCGGTAGACGTGTTTGAAATTGACGGGGCGTCGAATAACAGCGTCGACCAGATCAGGGAGTTGCGCGACCATATCAAGTACATGCCCGCCCACAGCACCTACAAGATCTACATCATCGATGAGGTCCATATGCTCAGCATGCAGGCTTTCAACGCCCTGCTCAAAACCCTTGAAGAACCGCCGCCCCACGTCATGTTTATATTTGCAACGACTGAGCCACAAAAGATCCCGATAACGATTTTATCGCGCTGCCAGCGGCACGATTTTCGGCGTATCAGTCTAAAATCGATCATTTCCCATATGACAACCATCTGCCAGGAAGAACAATTCCAGATACCTGAAGAGAGCCAGGTTCTGATTGCACGCGAAGCCACCGGTAGCATGCGGGATGCCCTAAGTTTACTGGATCAGGTTCTGTCGTGTTTTACAGATGCGGTCAGCCATGACCAGGTGTTGGACATATTAGGCGTCCTGGATCGAAAATATGTGTTCGACCTGTGCGGCACCATCTTGCAGGGTGATGTTGGCGCCATACTGAACACCCTTGATGATTGTTATAACCGCGGTCATGATCTGAAAAAGCTTTACGAAGATGTGCTCGAACACTTCCGAAACCTGCTGATCGTTAAAATAGGGCAAAATATCGAAAAGCTGGTTGACCTGCCCGCCAGTGAAATCGATCAGATGGTCGCCCAAACGGATGAGATATCCGCTGTTGTTTTGAACCAGATTCTGGATGATCTCTTCCGGGAGGAAGCGTCTATCCGGCTCGCCACAGATCCCAAGCTCGCCCTTGAGATGGTCATTATCCGGATCAATCAGATGAAACCGGCCTTGCCGATTGATGTGCTGATCGATAAATTGGATTTGCTCAGACAGGAGATTTACAGCCAGCCGAGCGGCGAGTTCCCGGCCCAAAAACCGAGTGAAAAACCGGCAATGCCCGGCACCGGACGTCAAACGGATGATCAGGATCTGGATTCAGTGCCGGGCCAGCGTCAGCCCGAACCGGAACCACTGCCGGTCGCCGCCGACCCGGCGCCTGATCTTGAGACAACCTGGCGACAACTCTATGAAATTATTAGTAAAGAAAATCCATCGCTGGGGGCCAGTCTGGCAAACTGTCGCCTGAAGCAGGTGTCCGCCGATGCTATCGAAATTGAGGTGTTTGACAATGGCTTTACGCTGAACATGCTCGAGCGCGAAAAAAACAAGGCCATTTTAAAAAAAATCTGCATGACACATTTTGGTGCAGAAAAAAATGTTGTCCTGACGACCTCCGCTGAATCCGAAGCGGAGAGCCCAAAAAAAAAATCCCAAAATGAACAGCATTTAAAGCAAAAAGCATTAAGGCATCCGCTGGTGGCAGATGCCATAGAAATTTTCAATGGTAAACTAATCGATGTCAAACTTCGCTGAATACGAATTTATACCGTTTTTTATAATAATGTTCCGGAATACGGAAGTGCGGCATAAGGGGTTGTAGAAAAAAACGTTTGAATATCGGAACGTTTTTTTGACAACCCCTATATCTGGTATTAGGAGGTAACGTGATGAAAGGTATGGGCAATATGATGAAACAGGCTCAGAAGCTTCAATCGCAAATGTTGAAGCTGCAGGATGAGATGGCTGAAAAGACTGTGGAGACCACCGCCGGCGGCGGCATGGTGAGGGTCATCGCCAACGGCAAGCAGCAAATCGTTTCCATCCAGATCGAAAAAGAGGTCGTCGATCCTGAAGATGTAGAGATGCTTCAGGATCTGATCCTGGCCGCTGTTAATGAGGCCCTAACCAAGTCCCAGGAAATGGTTGCCGCTGAAATGAGCAAATTAACCGGCGGTTTGAATATTCCGGGGATTATGTAACACGATTAGCGCGTGTCGTGTTCCGCGTTGCTCTCATTGCGACACGCAACCCATAAGCCGCAAAATGCGCGTTCAGACAATGGGCCTCGGATTCTTAAAGATATTAATTGAAAATAAAAAGCCACAGATTTTTTTAAGGTAAACGCGAACTATGGGCCATTACCCGCCATCGATTCTAAATCTCATCAAGCGCATTGCGAAACTGCCTGGAATTGGCGAAAAAACTGCCGAGCGGCTGGCCATGCACATATTGCGCTCACCCCGCACAGAAGTCGAACAACTCTCGAACAGTATCATCACAGCCAAAGAAAATATACGCTTGTGCAAACACTGTTTTGGCTTCAGTGACGACGATGTCTGCCAGATCTGTTCGAATCCTGCCAGAGATGCCGCCCTTTTATGTGTTGTCGAACAGCCTGCAGACATGGTTGCCATGGAAAAATCAGGCGCCTTTAACGGCCGCTATCATATATTGTCGGGTGTGCTCTCTCCCATGAACGGCGTAGGGCCTGAAGATATTCGCTTGGGCGAACTGATTGCAAAGATTGAACGGGGCCGGGTCAAGGAAGTTGTGCTGGCGACCAGTACAACGGTGGAGGGTGATGCCACGGCTGCTTATATCAAAGAGCGCCTGGTTAAATATACGCTAAAGGTGACCCGCATCGCGTCCGGCGTGCCGATCGGTGGCGATTTGAAATATGTGGATCAGGTGACTCTTCAAAAAGCCATGGAGAAGCGCCATGATCTCTGATGACCTCGCACCGGATGATCTGTTTTCCTGCCAGCGCTGCGGGGTCTGCTGTAAAGGTTATGGCGGCACTTACCTCACTGAAGCAGAGATTGACCGCATCTGTCGGTATCTGGGAATGAAACGTGAGCGTTTCATGCGGGAGGCTTGTCAGATGTCCGGCGGCAAACCCTTGATTGCTCAGGCCGAAAACGGCTATTGCATATTATGGGATCAGCAGTGCACGATTCATGCGGTTAAGCCGCAAATGTGTCGACGCTGGCCTTTTATCGAAAGCATCCTGGTCGATGCCGGCAATTGGCGCGTCTTGGCAGCCGCTTGTCCCGGCATGCGTGTCGATGTCAGCGACTATCAGATACTCAATTGCGTCCACAAAATTATAAAAAAATTCCGCTAAATCACCCTTAATTATGATAGGCATATTTGATTCAGGCGTCGGCGGTTTAACCGTTGTCAGGGCAATCTTGGAAAAAATCCCGGGATATGACATTGTCTATTTTGGCGATACGGCCCATACGCCTTACGGCACCAAAAGTGGCCAAACGGTGATCGGTTACAGCATCAACAATATTGAATTTCTTCTGCGTCAGGGGGCCAAGGTTATTGTCATTGCCTGCAATACCGCATCCAGTGTTGCCACCGCGCAGGTTCTCGAACAATATGCAGTTCCCATTTTCGAAGTGATTACCCCTGCAGTTGCACATGCCCTTGACGCATCGGCGAATCTCAATTTCGGCATCATTGGCACCCGTGCAACGGTATCCAGCGGTATCTATGAAAAAAAAATTATCGAAAACCAGCCCAAAGCCCGGATTTACTCCGTTGCCTGTCCACTGCTGGTCCCTTTGGTCGAGGAGGGGTGGCTGAACAAGCGCGAAACGGCGATGATTGTAAAAAAATATCTTCAGCCGCTTAAAACCCGCCGGATCGACACGCTGATACTGGGCTGTACCCATTATCCGCTTCTGAAAACCATCATCCAGAGAAAGATCGGAAAGCGAGTTCAATTGATCGATTCCTCAATTTGCATCTCCGAGACGATTGAAACCTTTCTGACCGATAACCCTGACGTCGACCGGCAGTTGGGTCAAAGCGGCAATCTGTCACTTTTTGTTTCTGATGTGACCGATCAGTTTAAAAAAATTGCTAAAATGACCTTGAAAACAAATATAAAATTTGAATGCGTCAGAATTTAGATGCGCTCAAAACGAAGGCATTGATCGAAAAGACCGACGATGAAGGATCAGGAAAAAACAAGGCAGCAGCTTATCCGGGAAATTATGGAACTGCGTGAACAGGCGTGGCAATTAGAATCACAGCATCGGCGCGCCAAACAAGCTTTAAGAGAGAGCCAACAGCAGCTGCAGCAAGCTCAAAAAATGGAGACGCTGGGTACCCTGGTAGCCGGGGTTGCCCATGAAATTAACAATCCGATCAATCTGATTATGTACAACTTGCCGCTGATTCAGAAAATCTGGTCCGATTTTTTACCGCTTATGATCGAACGCAAAAAAGATTTCCCGGATCAGAAATTTGGTGGTTTTACCTATGACTTCCTGGAAGATAATTTGCCCCAGCTGGTTGCGGATATGGACATGGCCGCGAATCGGGTGGCCAAAATCGTTTCCGATCTCAAAAATTTTTCGAAGCAATCCAATGTTGCCGAAAAATCTACCCTGCGGGTGAATACAGCGGTTAAAAATGCCCTGCGCCTGGCGCAGGCCACTTTGCGAAAATCCGGCGTTAAGATTGAACTGGAGCTGGATGAAGATCTGCCGGAAATTGAAGGGAACCTGCAAAGTATCGAACAAATTATTTTAAATATTATCATCAACGCCATTCAAGCGATCGATCACGACAGCGGCATTATCCGGCTGCGCACCGGATTTGAAATAAAAAATGGACGCATCCTGATTGCCATCAGCGACAACGGCCGCGGAATATCACCGGCGATTGTCGATAAATTATTTTTACCGTTTGTCACCGATAAACAGGCGCAGGGGGGGACCGGCCTGGGGCTATCGGTCACTTACGGTCTGGTGCAGGCGCACGGCGGCGATATTGCGTTTGATACCCGGCAGGCCAAAGGGACCACGTTTACGATTTCGCTACCGACCCTGTTAAAGGATGAAGCGGCCAAAATCCTGATTGTCGATGATGATCAGACGATTCGGGCGATGCTCACCGAGGCGCTCGTGCTAAATCGACGCCGGCCTTTTTTGATTGAAGAAGCGGCCAACGGCATCGAAGCCTCCATAAAATTGGGTACCTACCGTCCGGACCTTCTGATACTGGACATCTTTATGCCGGAAATGGACGGGCTCGAAGTATGTCGGATCATCAAAAATGAACCCGAGCTGTCCAATATGAAAGTGCTTATTTCAACAGGTTACCCGGATCACACCAAACTGGATATCATCGCCAAGCTGGGTTTTGACAACGTTATTTATAAACCGTTTGATCTGGCAGAATTTGTGAAAAGAGTTGAAACCATCCTGGCGACAGACTGAAGGAGGTGAAGCACTTACGCCTGAAAGCGCTGCCCTGCTTGTCGCGGTACAGCAGGGTGCCGCATTACGGCGTTTAAGCATTTTTGTTGATGATATGAATATCGCGTTTGGGATACGGAATTTCGACCCCCTCGGCATCAAATGATTCTTTGATTTTGTCGGTGATATAATCGATTGCATCCATCCGTTTGCGGGCATCATAGATCCATGCCCGCAGCTGTAAGTCCACCGAAGACTCCCCGAAATTGCGCACCACCACTTTGGGCGGTGGATCATCCGCCACCCACTCGGTTGCCGCTGCTGCCTGCAGAATAAGCTTTTTGGCCTTTCGCAAATCCGCATCATAAGCAACCCCGATATTGACGCGTACCCGGATTTTTTCGGAAATGTGGGTGTAATTGATGATATCCCGCAGCATGATTTCATTGTTGGGAATGATGATAATGATATTGTCGGTGGTTTTTATTTTAGTCGCCCGCAGACCGATATCGATCACATCACCCCAGGTGGCACTGCCGGCCGGCGCACTCCAGACCTCAATGCGGTCACCCACTTCAAAAGGCCGGTCGATGATCAACAAAACACCCGCGATCAGGTTTGAGAGCGTATCCTTAGATGCAAAACCGACGGCCACGCCGGCTATACCTGCGCCGGCAATAAACGGCACAACATTGACCCCGAGCATATCGAGGGCGATAATGATCGCCACTGTGTAAATGATGAAGTCCGAAAACCGAATGAGTAAATCAAAGACAATGTCATCAATTTTACTCTTGGTTTTGTGGGCCACCTGTTTTTGCAGATATCGAATCGTGACGATCAGGAAATTTTTTACGGGCCCGGCAAACAGGATGATAAACAGGGCATAAAGTATTTTTCCCACAAACGGAATGTTAAATACTATAATGAGATAGATTCCGGTTAGCAATACCAGGGCGTACAAAAGCGCTTGGCGAAAAATTTTAAAAAGCGATTCCTGAATTTCAATCAGTTTGAATTTTTGCATTCGCTTTTCAATGAATGCCAAAACCTGCCTCAGGGTGAGCCACACGACAAAGAAAGCAATCAGTGTCAGGGTAACCTTGAATGCCATCTTCAGATAGGGCGCCTGTAGGCCGAATGTGGTTTCAAGTTTGGCAAACAAGGTATTTAGTTGATCCATGCTGCACCTCTTTTTTCGTTTGGACGCTATACGCTATTTGAACCGCTATTTTACCCGAAGGGTCTGAATCAAGAATGCATCGAACCCTCAAGTACGACGTCGAAAGCAGCACGGGGTGGAAATGACATGATCGACCGTCGTTTTACAAACGATTTTCGGGGCAGGATGCTAACTTTCATCCGAGAAAAAGCTTGCCTTCAAAAATTCGCGATTTAACCGTGCGATATTGATGATCGACAGCTCTTTGGGGCATGCGTTTTCACATTCACGGTGATTGGAGCAATTTCCGAAGCCGCAGACATCCATTGTTTTTACTATGTTCAGCGCCCGCCGGGCTGCCTCCGGTTTGCCCTGGGGCAGCAGGGCCAGTTGCGAAATTTTGCCGCTGACAAAAAGCATTGCCGAGGCGCTGGGGCATGCGGCGACACAGGCGCCGCAGCCAATGCAGGCGGCGGCATCCATTGCTTTTTCGGCAATTTCCTGGGCAATCGGAAGCGCATTGCCATCCGGTGCGCCACCGGTATTTACGGATATAAACCCGCCGGCCGCCATGATTTTATCAAGCGGGCTGCGGTCTACCACCAGATCCTTGAGCACTTTAAACGCCCTGGCGCGAAAAGGTTCCACCACGATCGTATCTCCGTCTGAAAACTGTCGCATGTGAAGCTGGCATAAAGTGGTCGCTTTTTGCGGGCCATGCGCTCTGCCGTCGACCACCGCACCGCAGGTGCCGCAGATTCCTTCGCGGCAATCATTGTCGAAGGCAATCGGATCTTTGCCTTCCATTGCCAGTTGCTCGTTGACTGAATCGAGCATTTCGATAAAGGACATATGAACCGATATATCGCGGGCGGCAACGGTCTCAAAATGACCTTTTTTTTCTGACCCTTGCTGGCGCCAGATCTTAAGGGCTATATTAATCCTTTTCGGCAGTTTTTTCACTTATAACTCCTTTGGCTCAGCTCTACGTTTTCAAACACCAGGGGTTCTTTGTGCAATTTCGGCGCGTTGTCATATCCATCATATTCCCAGACCGAAACGCAGGAAAAATTCTCATCATCGCGTTTGGCTTCGCCTTCTTCAGTTTGAGATTCTTCGCGAAAATGGCCGCCGCATGACTCGGTGCGATATAGGGCGTCGTGAATCATGATTTCAGCAAATTCAAGGCTATCAGCCAGACGTCCGGCTTTTTCCAGGCTTTTGTTATAATCTTTGTCTATGCCAGGCACCAGCACATTTTGCCAGAATTCGGCGCGCAGCTCTCGAATCAGTGTGAGGGCCTTGTTGAGCCCCTTTTCATCGCGGGACATGCCGCAATACCCCCACATGATTTTACCCAGCTCTCGGGCGAAATTGTCAGCGGTGCGCTTGCCATTGATGGACATCAGTTTGGCGATACCGTCGTTTATTGTCTGGGTGGCTTCCTTGAATGCTGTATGGTCGGTGTTTACCGGGGCAAGTGTCGTGCCGGCAAAGTACCCGCCGATCGTATAGGGGATGACAAAATAGCCGTCCGCCAGTCCCTGCATCAGGGCACTGGCCCCCAAGCGGTTGGCACCGTGGTCGGAAAAATTGGCTTCTCCGAGGACAAATAATCCCGGAATGGTGCTCATCAGATTGTAGTCGACCCATAAACCGCCCATGGTGTAATGTGATGCCGGATATATCATCATGGGCTTTTGATAGGGAGAATCATCGGTGATGAGCTCATACATGTCAAAAAGATTGCCGTATTTTTTGGCGATGGTTTCGCGGCCATCTCTTTTGATGGCATCGGCAAAGTCCAGATATACTGAACAGCGTGTAAGGCCCACCCCTTTACCGGCATCGCACTGAGCTTTGGCCGCACGCGAGGCTACGTCCCGGGGTACCAGATTTCCGAAGCTGGGATATTTTTGTTCAAGATAATAATCGCGATCTTTGTCGGGAATATCCTGCGGATCCCGAATGTCACCGCCATTTTTCGGTACCCAGACGCGGCCGTCGTTTCGGAGGCTCTCACTCATCAGGGTCAGCTTGGACTGATGATCGCCGGTATGGGGAATACAGGTTGGATGAATCTGGGTAAAACAGGGGTTGGCAAACAGGGCCCCTTTGCGATAGGCCCGAAATCCAGCGCCGACATTGGAAGATTCGGCATTGGTGGAAAGGTAATACACGTTACCGTATCCGCCTGTGCAAAGCACCACCGCATCGGCCGCATGGCTTTCCAGCTCACCATTGATCAAATTACGCACCACAATGCCGCGGGCCTGGCCGTTTACGAGCACCAGATCCATCATTTCACGCCGTGCCAATAACGTAACCATGCCGGTACTGATCTGGCGCACTAATGCGCTGTAGGCGCCCAACAGCAGCTGCTGACCGGTTTGCCCGCGCGCATAAAATGTGCGCGCGACCTGGGCCCCCCCAAAGGACCGGTTGGCCAACAAGCCACCGTAATCCCTGGCAAACGGAACGCCCTGGGCCACGCATTGATCAATGATATTGTTGCTCAGCTGGGCAAGGCGGTAGACGTTGGCTTCGCGCGCCCGGAAGTCACCGCCTTTGACGGTATCATAAAACAGACGCCAGATGCTGTCGCCCTCATTGGTGTAATTTTTGGCAGCATTGATTCCCCCCTGGGCCGCAATACTGTGTGCCCGCCGTGGTGAATCCTGAATGCAAAAGGTTTTGACATGATATCCCAGCTCAGCGAGGCTGGCGGTGGCCGAGGCGCCGGCCAGACCGGTACCGACCACGATGATCTCAAATTTGCGCTTGTTAGCCGGGTTGACCAGCTTCAATTCAAAGCGGTGGCGGTCCCATTTTTCAGTCAGCGGACCGGCCGGTATGTGCGCATCGAGTTGCATTTTGCTTTTCCCTTTCAAGCGATTTTTGACTTTTTATTTCAATCGACATAAATGTTTATCTATTTTGAATTCTACCACGAAGTGAAGAATTCAAAAGATTTTGCATTAATGTTCGTGCCACTTCGTGCTCTTTGTGGTGAATAGGAAACCATCCGCGGTTCGGAGAACAACAGCCTACCTTACAGTCCATAGATAAATCGGCAACAGGCCAAAACCGAAACCAATCATCAGGCCGACAATTACACTCAGCACCATCAAAGCCGGCATATACTTGGGGTGGTTGGCCCCGAGAGTTTGAAATGCACTCCAAAAACCATGGCGCACGTGCAAGGCAACAATAATCATAACCACAACATAAATGATCATGTAGACCGGGTTGGCAAAGGCTGAGCGGACAATTTCAAAAATCGTTCGATCAGACTTGTCCACGAAGCTGAAGTTAATCAGATGAAAAACCACAAACCCCAGAATGATAATCCCCGTGTAGGGCATCGTCACGGAGCTCAGCGTGCGCCCGCCGGCAGACCGGTCCTTTTCATAGGGCACAGATCTTGCTTTGAAGTTTTGAACGAAAAGCGTGATGCCGGTGATTACGTGAAGCAAGGCAAACACCAGCAGGCCCAATTCGAAAACCGTCAGAATCGGACCCAACGCGTGAAGTTTTTCAGCGTAAGTGTTGAAGGCCACACCCCCCGCATAGATGGTCAGGTTACCGGCCAGGTGGGCAGCCAGAAAACCGATGAAACTCAGACCGGTAACGGCCATCAACAGCTTTTTGCCTATCGACGAGCTAAAGGTTTGGATCAGCCAGCTCAATTTTACCTCCAATGTACACAATTAAGGACATAAGTGTATACTTTTACACACAAAATGAAACACGACAAAAATTTAATTTTTAATCGTTTCTACAATCGGTGTCAACAACATTATTGAGCCACCAATCATCGCGATTGGTTTCCATTATGCTCCGGGTTATTTCTTGGGCGATTTTTGTTTGAACGCGCCCGAGCACATGCGGCAGCCACGTATCCGGGGGGGTATACCCGATATCAGAAAGATGTTTTAGCTCAAGGATGAGCGCGATTTGGTCGGCGTCATGCGCCAATTTGGCTTCCACGGAGCTGTTCTGGTTGAACTCTTCAATCAGATCGGTAATGGCTGAACCAAATGGAAGGCCGGCGGTTGCGTCTTCAAGGGCTTTGGCCTCGTCGGCGGTGACGTAGGCTTTTTGCACCGTATTCAGATCGCCGGTTCTGGCCTCGGGCAAGTCGTGTACCAAACACATGCTGATCAATTTAAGGGCATCGACGCCGGGCTGTAACTGCGCTAATACATATGCAATAAAGGTTGTACTGAAGGTGTGTTCGGCGATGGATTCTTTGCCGGATCCGAGAAAATGAAATCCCGATCGCGGAATTTCCTTGAGCATTTTTGCTTCAAACAGCAAATTCGCAACATTTTTCATAGCAGCTCCTTGCCAGGCGTATAGGTTTCATGTGTCGCGTGTCAGTGTTCAGAAAACAGAAGACAGAGAACGGCGGTTGGTGCTCAAGATCAACAAACTGCCGTCTGCTTTCTGTACGCTGCCATACGTCATCTGTCTTCTGACTTCTGATCTCTGACATTGAACACCATATTGAGGGAACTCACCAAACGCAACCCTAAATTTGAGCCCGAACGCAGCGTTCAAACCTGTTGACACTTTACTTATATTCATTATACTTTAAAGTGTTTATCTGGATAAAATGACATTCTAACGAAATTGTTGCTTCAACCGCCTGGCTGCTGCTAAATGTTTTTTGTTCCCGAAATTCTAAATCCAAACGATGAAGGGGAGAACAGTATATGGGTATAGCTCAGCTTGATATCGTCCATATGGTCAGCAATGCCGGACCCATGGTTCAATTTGTGATGCTTTTGCTGCTGTTTTTTTCAATCATGTCCTGGGCCATCATTCTGATAAAGTACCGTTACATCCGAAGAGCCTTTAAGGAATCGGCTGATTTTAGCGAATTTTTTTGGAAAAGCCGTGATCTGTCCAATGCGTTTGCCAAAGCAAAACAGCTCCCCGGCAGTCCGCAGGCACGCATTTTCCGAATCGGATATGTGGAGCTCAAGAAGACGAGCCAATCTGCGGCACCAAGCGTTCCCCCCGATCCTTCAGCCGCTAAACAAGCGGGCAGCCAGGGCATGTCGCTGGATGCCAGGTTCACCGGCACGGATAACATCAAACGGGCGTTGCGCCGCGCCATTACCACCGAAATGACAAGGATGACCCAGATGGTGCCCTTTTTGGCCACCACCGGCAATACGGCACCTTTCATCGGTCTGTTTGGCACGGTCTGGGGAATTATGAACTCTTTTGTCGGCATCGGGCAGAAAGGCTCCGCCAGTCTAGCCGTTGTGGCACCGGGTATTTCTGAGGCGCTGGTGGCAACTGCAGCCGGCCTGGCCGCGGCAATCCCGGCAGTGATCGCATTTAATTTTTTTATGAGCAAGATACGCGTGATCGAGTCTGAACTCGATAGCTTCTCGGCGGATTTATTGAACATCATCGAGCGTGATATTCTGCGGACAGAGAGGAGAGGGACATGACAGCCGGAGATAAAAGCGGTCAACTGATGTCCGACATCAACGTCACGCCGTTTGTTGATGTCATGCTGGTGTTGTTGATCATTTTTATGGTGACGGCGCCGATGATGATGCAGGGCATGGATGTCTCACTGCCGGAAGCCACCGCCGAGCCGCTGGAATCCGAAAAAGAGCATCTGATCATCACCCTCAACACCCAAAATGAAGTCTTTATCAATGATTTTAAAGTTACGGTCGACGGTCTTGGAGAAAAACTGACAAAAATACTGGAAGGGCGCGCCGAACGAGAGGTATTTCTCAAAGCTGATAAAGACATTTCCTGGGGTACAGTAGCTCAGGTCATGGCGGAAATTAAAGGGGCCGGTGTGGAAAAATTGGGTATGGTCACCGAACCCGAAAAGTTCGAAAAAGAAAGCAAAAAGTCCAAATCCAAATAGCCATGAAGGATACCAAACATGCTTATACCAGACAATACCGCGGGAAACAGCCTGCTTCCCAATCGATGGTATTGCCAGTCGGCGTTTCATTTATTTTTCATCTGATCATTATCGGAGCGCTGATTTTTATGCCCGAAATCGGCTCGGGACCGCGGTTTCGATCCGGGGTGGTCAATGTCAGTCTTGTTTCGCTGCCGTCGGCCGGTCCTCCAGCCGGCGGACCGGCCCCTGCGCCCGCTAAGCCACAACCGGTTGTAAAAAAGCCTCCGGAAAAACCAGCGGTTAAGATACCGGAATCCAAGCCTGTTCCGGTGGTCAAAAAGCCGCCCAAAGCCGTATCGCTGGCGCCCAAAACACAAAAACCCAAAAAATCGCTGAAAAAAAAGACCCTTGATCGGTCAAAGATAATTGATTCGGCCATCGACCGGATTGAAAAAAAAGTGGAGAAATCCGAAACCGATTCAGTTACATCGGCCATAGAGCAGTTAAAACGTAAAGTCGCCGAATCCGAGGACCGGGCTGGCAGCGGTTCTGTTGGTACTTCCACCAAAGCCCGGACAGGCGCAGTCGGTCCGGGAGGCGGATCCGGTACCGGCGGTGCACGCGTGCAAGAATCCATATTGATTTACCAGGCTGAAATTCAGTATCAAATCCAAAAAAATTGGGCGTATTCACAGCAGCTCGCCGATGAGAGTACCGAACTGGAGGCGATTTTGGCCATTAAAGTTCTGCGGAATGGAGAAATAGAGGATATTTGGTTTGACAAAAAATCCGGCAACGCGTACTTGGATGATTCGGCATATAGGGCTCTGGTCAAATCAAACCCATTACCAGAGCTCCCAAGCGACTACATGCGACCTTTTTACAAAATCGGTTTGCGATTTGGTCCGAAAGGCTTAAAACAAAAATAACAGCGACCTTCTGGCAAAAATTGATGCTCCCTTATGAAGATAAACGGGGTCCGGGCGTTACGGGGTGCGCGCTATTTCAGATACGGGCTTTGATGATTTAAGCGACAAGGATCTGCAATGAGAAGAAGTACAATAAGTCTTTACATCCTGATTCTGAGCGTTATCTTATTCGCACCGGCCGTCTGCCGGGCTGAATACGATGTCATTGACATCACCAAGCCGTTCTTACGGAAAATCCCACTGGCCGTACCGTCATTTAAAAACGCGATCGGATCTGGCGAAGAAAAACAGTCTTCGCAAACAGCAGCCGATTTTCTTTCCGAATCCTTGGACTTCACCGGCTATTTTAAAATTTTGGATCGTGGGTCCTTTCTGTTTGACCCGGCAAGAAACGGTGTCACGCTGACAGATTTAAATTTTCAAAACTGGACGGTTGTTGGCGCTGAACTTTTAGTCACCGGTTATTATTCGCTCAACGGCGACAACATTACCATTGAGTTGCGTCTGTTCGATACGTTTAAGGCCCGACGCGTACTCGGGAAAAAATACACGGGAAAGCTTTCAAATCAGCGCAGTATTATTCTACGTTTTTGCACCGATGTGATCAAATATCTGACGGGAAGTGCGGGAATATTTGGCAGCCAGATTGCATTTGTTTCCAATGGTACCGGCAACAAAGAGATTTATATTTGCGCTTTTGACGGATATAACCCCCGACGTTTGACGACCAACAACGCCATCACACTTTTTCCGGCCTGGTCAAGTGACAGCAAGTGGTTGGCATTTACTTCTTACAAGGACGGCAATCCGGACCTATATATAAGAGATCTGGCAAACGCCCGGGAATCAAAACTCTCAAAACAAGGCATTAATATCACCCCTGCCTGGGCTCCGGGAAAATTTGAACTGGCGGCAACACTTTCGTTTTCCGGAGACCAGGAAATTTATCTGTTGACTGGGTCTGGGAAAATTATTAAAAGATTAACAAAGAGTCGCGGAATCGATGTAACCCCGACCTGGTCACCTGACGGCAAAAAAATTGCCTTTGTTTCCAACCGTGCTGGCAGCGCCCAGGTTTACATCAAGGAGCTAGCTTCCGGTAGGGTAAATAGACTGACCTACGAAGGGCAAAAGAATACACAGCCCAGTTGGTCCCCGCGAGGTGATAAAATTGCTTACACCTCCCAAATTGGCGGGGAGCATCACATTTTCACCATTGGAACAGACGGTCAAAATCCGGTGCAATTAACCTATGAGCCCAGGGACAATGAAGCGCCGACCTGGTCTCCGGATGGCAGTTTGATTGCTTTTAGCTCAGATCGTGAAGGACCGACCCGTATTTACGTTATGACTGCTTTTGGAACCGACCAGCGGCGTTTACTGGCTCTGGCCGGTAAGCAGACGAACCCCAAGTGGTCAATGAACCATCTAAATAATTAAGTGATGTTTGAATGTGAAAGGAGGAGAAAAATGCAAAAGAAGACTTGGTTGGTGATAGCCCTGTTGCTGGTGATTGCCGGACTGCTGTTTACCGTTGGCTGTCAAAAGAAAGCGGTGTCTCAGACAAAAGCGCCCGGACCGGCTCCGGCAACAACAGCACCTGCACCGAAGGCGGGCCAGGCACCAGTGACGACGGCACCTTCAGGCTGGAATCTTGCGCAGAACGACATTTATTTTGAATTCGACAAATCGACCCTGACACCGATGGCACAGGATACGCTGATGCGGCATGCGGCCTGGTTGCGAGAGAACACCAATGCCTCCGTCACAATCGCAGGTCATGCCGATGATCGGGGCACCAATGAGTACAACCTCGCTCTGGGGGACAGGCGTGCAGACAGTGCCAAAGCCTTTTTAGTGGATCTTGGCATCTCAGCCTCGCGCCTGACGACCATCAGCTACGGTGAAGAACGCCCGCTTTGTATGGAGCAAACAGAGGAATGCTGGGCCAAAAACAGGCGGGATCATTTTGTCGTAAACTAGTGTAATTGGTATCCCCCAAATGGGTATCTGCCGCAAGGTGGATAGAATCCGGTGATGATACCAGCAGTTAAAGAAATCACGATAAACAGCAAGCGCAAGGATTATTCTGCGCTTGCTGTTTATGGTGCGGGCGACCTTTCGAGCGGCGGGTACTTTTTCAGGTAAACCAACCCGAACCCTAACCAACACCGAATTTCCATGAAAAGAATTCCTATGAAAAGACGAATTATCGTTAGTGCTATTTTAGGCGGCTTGATGGCTGTCTGGGGATGTGCCACCCAGTCCGACGTGAACACAATTGACAATCGCCTTGCTGAGATGGAAATGCGTGACGCCCAACTGCGCCAGAACAGAAATGCGCTCAAATCCGATCTCGAACAACGGAATCAGGAATTGAGAAAACAATCAGCCGGTTTGCGGGCGATACTTGAGGAAATGAACGAAGACATCCGGATTCTAAGTGGCCGTCTGGAAGAAATGGAATATTCCATCAAAAAGCAGCAACAGAATGCAGCAGATTTAGAGAGCAAAAGAGAAGCAAAGCTGGACAGTTTAGCAGAGCGCACCGAGGAAAATTCGGTTCGGCTCAACCGCATGGAACAATATCTCAATTTGGAATCATCCAAAAAACAGGCGGCTGTGATTACGCCGGCCGTTCCTGCCAAAAAGCCGTCATCGGAAGATGAAATCTATCGATCCGCCAAGCAAGCATTTGATCAGGGTGATTTTGATGCCGCCCGCCAAGGGTTTCAGGAATTTATCAAACGCTATCCAAATTCAAATAATGCGGATAATGCCCAGTTCTGGATCGGCGAAATTTATTATCGCGAAAAATGGTATGAAAAGGCGATCCTGGAATATCAAAATGTGATCGAAAAATACCCGAAGGGCAACAAAGCGCCGGCTGCGCTCTTGAAACAGGGGTTGGCATTTTCCAATATCGGCGATACGGCCAATGCGAGGCTTATTTTGCAAGAATTAAGTCGCAAGTATCCTAAATCCAATGAAGCCAGGGTTGCCGCTGAAAAATTAAAGACGTTGAAATGAGCCAGACGCGAGTATGGTTAAGATTATTGGCATAGATCCCGGCCTGTCGGCAACAGGGATCGGAATTGTTAGCGGGCTAGGGCCAAAAATCGTTAGCTACTCTCTTGGCTGTATTCATACTGCCAAATCCACCCCCTTACCCGGTCGTCTCGATAAAATCTTTTCAAAGCTTCACCAACTGCTGATAAGTGAAAATCCAGATTTGATGGTCATTGAAGATGTTTATTCATTGAACCGATATCCGAAGTCGGGTATTATTCTGGGGCAGGTGACCGGCGTTATCCAGCTGGCCGGATTTCACGCGGCCGTACCCGCCATTGAAGTACCGGTCAGAGAGGCCAAACAAATTCTGACAGGCAACGGCAACGCCAGCAAAGCCCAGCTTGAAAAAGCGGTGCGACATCGCCTGAATCATAAAACACGCATCAAACCCGTGCATGCATCCGATGCGGTGGGTCTGGCGCTAATCGGGTTGTATCGCTATCAGGATAGCTTGCGTGCCGTTAAGTAGTTGTTATGCGTTATTTGCTGTTTGTTTTTCGATAGGTCATGCAAGACAGATCAGTCACAATAACAAATAGCGCAGAACCGATGAGATACGGAGTTGGAGCGAAGCGACAACATGATCGGTTACATCGAAGGTAAAATTTTAAAAAAGGAAGACGAACGGGTGCTGGTG
>Ga0265306_10000046_pt1 | contig 41143 bp, 30 predicted proteins | sample Helome_3_FD_192493 | JGI IMG/M metagenome (GOLD analysis project Ga0265306, IMG submission 192493) | Marine sediment microbial communities from subtidal zone of North Sea - Hel_20160420 (Illumina Assembly) | ecosystem: Environmental > Aquatic > Marine > Subtidal zone > Sediment ... | reverse complement strand
AACAGGCTAAAGAAATTATGATAAGCCGCATGGCGGAGCCGCCTACTCTGACTCAGTTATCAGAAGAGATCGGCCTTTCACTTAAAAAACTAAAGGAGGGTTTTAAACAAGTGTATGGAGAACCAGTATTCAGTTTTTTATTTGACTATAAAATGGATTTCGCACGCAAAATGTTGGAATCGGGTGAGTATAATGTAAGCGAAGTAGGGCATAGGATAGGATATAGTACATCTAGTCATTTTATTGCCTCTTTTAAAAAGAAATTCGGAACAACGCCAAAGAAATATTTAATGTCACTGGGAAATTAATAGTATGATTCAATAGAATTTTCGATATTTAACGATCTATAAATTATACATATGAAAACACTCAGAAAATTTATTGGCACTTTACTAATTTGTGTCTCTTTTACAGGATCTTCACAACCTCAAATGCCCGAAGAAAATATCGTAGTCATAAATGAAGAAATAGCTCAAATTATGGTTTTTACAAAAACCATGGGTTATAGGCACAAGTCCATCGAAAAAGGCGTGGAAACTCTTAAAATTTTAGGAAAGGATAACAATTTTTCAGTTACACAAACGGAAGATTCATTGCAATTTAATGAGGCGAACTTAAAAAAATATGATTTAGTTCTATTCCTTAGTACAACCATGGATGTGTTGGGCCCTGATCAGGAGCAGGCCTTTAAAAATTATATTAATAATGGGGGCAACTATATGGGAATCCATGCTGCCAGCGACACTGAATATGAGTGGCCATGGTATGGTAAATTGGTAGGAGCATATTTTACAAGCCATCCGAATAATCCTAATGTGAGAGAAGCTAAAATGAATGTGGTGAACAGAGAGCATTTATCTACAGCTCATTTAAATGACACATGGGTCCGTAATGATGAATGGTATAATTATAAAAATATCAATCCGGATATAGAGGTACTTATCTACCTGGATGAAACTTCTTATGAAGGAGGTACAAACGGAGATAACCATCCTATTGCATGGTATCAGGAATTTGATGGAGGTCGCGTTTTTTACACCGGAGGAGGCCATACAGCGGAATCTTATGATGAACCCGACTTTCAAAAACATTTAGTAGGGGGTATAAATTATTGCCTGGGGAGATAAACAATCATACCTAAATTTAGAGCACTATTTCCGAATTTTGAAGCAGTAGTTTTATAATGGCCTCGCAACCATTATACCTGTATTCTTTTTAATTTTTTTCAAATAGTCTGCCAGGGGTAATTCAGAAATTTCAACCATTCCGGAAGAAGAAGCATGAAGCAGGTGAATACGTCCGTCGTTTTTTCTAATGGCAATGCCTGTATGGGTTATATCCAGCCCGGGAATAGCCGTGGTTAACGCAATAATATCCCCGTTTTTTATTAAATTTTCGTTGGCTTCAATCTGGTCCTGGGGTAAAATGCAAATTGGTTGGTGGTTAAGGGAGTTTTCCGATGCTTTTATTTTGTTGAAATTCTCTTCGTCTGCTAAAAAGGGATATAAATCCCTGTGTGTACTCATAAAATTAATCTCTTTCTTTATTTCAATACCTCCTGTTGCAGCAGTTATATCTTCTAACAGTCCTTTCTTTTCGTTGTTAGCAATCCATTCAGAAAAATAATGTAGCCGGGAAGCATAACCATCCAATTCACCATCCTTATATCGGATATTTTCAAGAGTACTGGCAAAGAAATCAAAATTCATTTTATCATCCCTTAACAAAATGCTAAAGGCCAAAACGTTCTCTATATAGGTAGTACAGTCCATCCCCTGTAAATTAATAACCAAAGCCTCAGATTCTCCTATTTCCAGTGTTTTGGCTACATATGGCAGTCCAAGAAAAGTTTGACCAACAGAGATCATGGTATCGCCAAAATCTGATTGTTTTAAATTTTGAATTTCCCTGATCTTATTATCAAATGCAGTTTTATCTTGATCTGAACATATAAGCTGTTGAGAACTAATAGTTAGGGATACTAAAAAGAAAAAAAATAAAGAAATTAATTTCATATATTTTTGCCAATAAAGCAAAAGTACAATTTAGAAGCCAAAACTGGCATAACCACGGTATTGGTTTGGCCTGTAGGGAATAGCCCTCTTTCGATCTTTTAATAAAAAGGTTTCAGTTACAAAGTCCATTGCTTCCTCTTCAGTATCCGTATCAGCCATCCGCATTCCTTCATTAATATAATATGGAACTGGATTGAAGGGGGTATCATCTGCAAATACCACAATATACATTATAAAATTCTTATGGTAATCCTGGCTATTTTGTGTCTTAAAATAATACGCCGTATATGGGTTACCCTTATAAGTCATTAATTTGTCTCCGAGGTACACAACTTTATCTTTATTTCTATCAAATCTTCTATCCTTATAAATATGGGCTTCCGCCAAGGATTGTTCAGAACTGTATTGATGAGGAAAAATATCAGATTTCCCCTCATGCACTAATTTGGCATACAATAAAAGCCTGCTATTAATATCATAAGCCATGGAGTTGATCACTGCAGTTGGAACATTTTTACCATCTGATGCAAGCAGAGTTACGTATGTACTTCGTATTTGTGAATCTTTTACTAGAAGAAGTCTGTTAAAAAACTGATCCATTTCTCTCTCTCCTGCAAAGGGATATAATAAAACAACATAATCTTCTAAGATTTTATTATTTCTGAGCCTTGTGTAATTTGCCTGCCTTGTTTTTAATTCATTGTTATTTTGTTCACCAAGATGCCTTTTCAAGAGAATTTTAGCATCATTTAAAAGCTGATCCCTGTATTTCTTATAGTTTGCAGGCTTAATCAGCTCTTCCTTTTTTAGCTGTGCCAGGAGTGAAAAAATTGGGGCTTTATATTCCGTAATAGAACTGTATTCGAGCAATTCAGGATACAATCGCCTGGCTAATTCCAAACTGTCTTTATACGGTTTGAAAATACGCTTTATTTCCGCCGTATTAGATACCAGCGGCAAATCTTGTGACATAAGCTGAAGCAAGAGACTTGCGGAGGTTTCAGTTTTTTTCCTTGCAATAGATTGCAGAATATTAATTTGTGCACTAGAATTATTATATGATTTGGTATAAAAATCTGACAGGAACGGAATTACCTTGTCATCATCCAAAGCTCCTAATTGCTTAATGAGGTAAGATTGTATGTGTTTTTTATCCTCATCAAAAGAATATTGCGAAATATAGTAGGTTAAGGAATCTATATGGCGTTCATCAAACAAAAGATATCTATAGCCTTTTAATACTATACTATCATTTTCCCTGAGTGCAGCAAAGAAATCTGCTGTTTTATCTTCAAGGAGATCTCTTCCTAATGGCTCTCCTTCCGGTTTAAAATTGTCGAAAAAAGTACTTATAAAAGGACTCGTTTCCGAAATAGTATCCACAACTGTTTTCAACTGGTAAAACAATCCACCCCGAATGATATTCTTAATTAGAATACCCCTTGTACTGGCTGTATCGGTGATAACGAATTGTAATTCGTGGGAACCATCATCTGATGTCTTAGTTTTTTCATTTTTTATAATAAACTGTTTATCGGAATATTGTTTTTTGCGCAATACCCAAATAGAATCTATATTGGAAAAGGTTAGATAGTCATGAGATTTAGTTAGCTCTACCTCAATTGCCTCATTATTTTTGTTCTGATAAATTGTCTTTTTGGAATAGGGACTATAAGCCTTTGTTTTTTTCTTCTTACTGAACTGATGTTTACTATTCTCAACAAATTTGGGTGGCTCTATAGATGTAACCGTGCTGAAATGCATGGCTGTGTCCACTACCTTTTTGAAAACTTCGGGATATGATACTTCTTTTATTTTGAAAGAATTAAAGAATTCTTTAGCCTTTATTTCACTTTTAGTACGAGCGGCCAGTATATAATAATCGCCTCTTTTGATTACTGTTTTCAGGTATAGATCCTGCCCTGTTACAGAATCCCAAACAGCTTTTGAAGTAAGAGATTTCTTGTCAAAAGAATTGTATTTGGGTTTAAGTTTAAGGTCCTGGTATATTCTTTTTTGAATTTGTTTGAGTTCAAAGGTGTCCTCCTCAATAAAATTCATATCGTTCAGGGTGGTCTTCTTAAGAAAATAATAGGAATTGCTTGCAGGGTCATATCCTTCAATGCTACGACTTCCACTTCTGGACGCATTTGTAAATTTATGCAACCCGGGCATAGCTATTTCAAAGTCCTTATATATAGAGGATAATAACCTGCTGCCTTCATCGGGGTTTTTAAACTTGAGGCTATTAAATATTTTATCAGAGTAATTAATTACGTAATCACCCTCACCTCCCATTTTAAAAATAAGTATCTCCAGCGGGGTAACATAAATTTGGTACCGCTGATGATCTCCATTCTTTAATTTGTTTCTTATGTCCAAACCTTTATACCTCTTGTTACTAATAGGATATTTACTTAAAATTGTCCCAGGTATATTTTCAAATAATAAGTGTTCAATATCCTCTAAAGTGTAGTCTCCTCCGGCTTTCAAACTGGCATAAGTAGGGATTCTGTTTACCATAAAATAACTTCCATTTGCTAAATCTGGTGAAACATAGACCGTCGTAATTTTTTCGGATATTGGGTATAATTTATTGGAAAGTGAAATAGTAAAGAAGTTATCATCCGGACCAAAAGTTTTATAAGAATGTTCCCTTATTTTCTTTAAGAATTTATCCTTGAGTTTTTGACCTTTATCTGTAGCTTCAGAAACAAGGGGCTCTACCTCATATCCTTTTTCCTTCAATAATGCAATTACGCCATGCGCACCTGGTAAATGAGCTGCACCAATTCCTGCAAAAACTTTAGCTTTTTGCATAGCAGAATCTAAACTTTTAGCCATGTTCTCATTGCGGATATAGAGCATATTTTTTAGGTAATGATCCGTATACATCGCTTTATCAATAGAATCCAATAAATTTAAATTACGCTCTCTATACGCATCCTGCATTAGAAACATCAGGTCTTGTTGCTGCATTCTTTTTTGAAGCCATTCATCCGGTTTCATTTTCATAGAGTTCAGGCTTGCCCTTCCAACCAATGCTGCTGATTCTTCCAGTTTCTCCAATGCAAGAATAGGTTTGTTAAACCTGCTTCCTGCCTGATAGATGAACATATCCAAATAAGTGTCCTCCTCAAAATTTTGTGAGTATTCATTGGTTCGATACAGTATACTATTTACTAACCTTTCTTCAAATGCCAGGTAAGATGCCAGGTCTTTTTTTCTTGGATGTTGCAAAGCAAAGGAATGTGTATAGAACCCCTTTGTGCTGAAACCATATCCTTTTTTGTGTGAACTAGAACCAAAACGCTCTTCACTTTCCAGCCAGGTTTCAGGATCAGATTCTAGAGCGACTATTTCACTTTTATAAAGAGCTTCATAAAAAACATCGTCTAACCGGAAAGCGATTTTTTTGCTAACGTGCATGGTTCCATACAAATATGAAGATGTTTCCAAGCCGTTACCGGATATTTCCCAGAGTAAACTTTTTTCCGACTGGGAATAGCACATCAGTGATAAAACCGAGCAAATAATTACCGAAGTTAAGCGCATTATATTGGTTTGTTTGGGCCCCCGTATAATTTTACCGGGGTAAAAATATTATCTAATGCCCATGCAATTTTGAAAAAATTCCCGCTTAGAGTGGTTAGCTCCATAAGGATTGCTTATTTAGCCATCAGAAAAGTATTCGCCTTAATTTAACGGAGTTTCATTCCAAGTAGTATTTTTGTATTGTTAAAAAAAATAGCTTAAAAAAGAATTATGAAGGGCGTATTATTAGTGAATTTGGGATCTCCCGATGGTCCCACAGCTAAAGAAGTAAAACCATATTTGGATGAATTTTTAATGGATGAGCGGGTAATTGATGTGCCAAATTGGTTGCGCAACCTGCTTGTTCGTGGAATCATTCTTCAAACCCGTCCTAAGAAATCTGCGAAGGCATATGCAAAGATTTGGTGGGAAGAAGGCTCTCCTTTAATTGTAATTTCAGAACGTTTTGCATCTAAAGTTCAACAGCAAACAGATCTTCCTGTTGCCCTTGGGATGCGCTATGGCTCAATGAGTATAAAGAACGCCTTAAAGGAATTAAAGGACAAGGGAGTGAGTGAAATATTACTGGTACCCCTTTACCCACACTATGCAATGTCTTCATATGAGACAGTTGTTGTTAAAACTATGCAGGAACAGAAGGCCAATTATCCGGATATAAAAATTACAACCTTACCGGCATTTTATAAGAGTGCGGATTATATTAGAGTTCTTTCAGAGAGAATTTCTACTGGTTTAAAAAACTTTGACTACGATCATATATTATTTTCTTATCACGGTATTCCGGAGCGGCATATCAGAAAGTCAGACCCAACTAAATTCCATTGTAAAATAGATGGAAGCTGTTGCCAGATAAACTCAGTTGCTCACTATACATGCTACAGGCATCAGTGCTATGATACCACAGAATTAGTAAAAGCGGAGTTAAATCTGGATGAACGTAAAGTGAGTACTTCATTTCAATCGCGTCTTGCCGGGGATCCATGGTTAAAACCTTATACAGATTTTGAGTTTGAACGTCTGGCTAAAGAAGGAATTAAAAGACTTGCTGTGATTACTCCTGCATTTGTAAGTGATTGTCTAGAAACTCTTGAAGAAATTGCTATGGAGGGCAAAGAGCAATTTATTGAAGCAGGAGGCGAGGATTATATTCATATCCCTTGTTTAAATGATAGTGATTCCTGGGTAGCACTAATGGCCGATTGGATAAACGATTGGCATAAAAGCACAATTTTACCGGTTTAATGACCGGCATTCAATTATTATTGGACTGATAAAAGATGAAATCATCGAGCAGTAAATGCATAATTTTATAATCATTTTACAATAATGGCTAAAGTCTCTTCTGATCAATTAGGGGCGGAGCCCATTGGAAGACTTCTTATTAGACAGGCAGTGCCGGCTTCAATTGGCATTCTCGTAATGTCCCTTAATATATTGGTAGATACTATCTTCGTAGGTAACTGGATTGGTTCTATTGCCATTGCAGCCATTAATGTAGTGCTGCCGGTTTCTTTTTTTATTGCAGCACTGGGAATGGCTATTGGTATAGGAGGCAGCAGTATTATTTCTCGGGCGCTTGGTGCTGATCATAAAGAAAAGGCCTTAAAAACCTTTGGAAATCAGATTACGTTAACGCTGTTGGTCACTATTTCTATGGTGGTTTTAGGACTGTATTTTGTAGATGGTTTAATACCTGCATTTGGTGGTAAGGGCGCCATATTTGATCCGGCAAAGATTTACTATATCATAGTTTTATACGGAGTACCTTTTTTAGCTCTTTGTATGATGGGCAATACGGTTATTCGAGCAGAAGGGAAACCGAAGTTTGCTATGATTGCCATGATTATACCATCAATAGGTAATCTCCTATTAGACTATATATTCATTTATGTCTTGGATTGGGGGATGGCAGGTGCAGCCTGGGCAACTACGGCAGGGTACCTGATGTGTTTTACCTATATATTTTATTTTTTCAGATCGAAAAATTCTGAATTAAAAATTAATTGGTCTCATTTTGGATTAGATGGAGATATTTTACGGGAAATAGGGGGTTTGGGGTTTGTAACCCTCTCGAGGCAGGCGGTAACAAGTATCACCTATTTACTTATGAACAATATTCTGTTTTCTCTTGGAGGAGAACCTATGGTGGCAGTATATGCCATTATAGGAAGAATGCTGATGTTTGCCCTTTTTCCTGTATTTGGAGTTACCCAGGGATTCCTTCCTATTGCAGGGTATAATTATGGGGCACAAAAATATGGTCGGGTAAGGGAGTCAATTAATACTGCCATTAAATACGCGGCCTTTGTAGCTACTCTGGTATTTGTAGTTCTAATGATTTTTCCAGCGGAAATTACGTCCCTATTTTTAAGCGATAAACCAAATATGCCTGCATTGGAATTGGCTACTAACGCTTTTGTTTTGGAACATACACCTCCAGCGATGCGCTGGGTTTTTGCTGCAACACCTATTATTGCACTTCAACTAATAGGTGCGGCATACTTTCAAGCTGTAGGGAAAGCTGTTCCGGCTTTGCTCCTTACGCTAACGCGACAAGGGTTCTTTTTTATACCTTTAATCCTGATATTGCCAAATTTTTTAGGGGAATTAGGTGTTTGGATCTCTTTTCCAATTGCAGATGTATTGGCAACCCTGGTTACCGGCTTTTATCTTAGAAAAGAAGTAAAAAAGGTATTGGTCTAAGTTATATTATTCCCATACCAAAGTGGCTATATCCTTTTCTCCTAAAGTTATTTGTAACTTTCCCTCTTCTTTTTTGAGCTCAACAGTAACGCTCTTATTGTTTTTATTTTGCATAATAATTACTGTTTTGTTATCTGGGGTGATATAGGCTACGTTTAGTATGTGCCCTTCCTGGTTTGAATCTATTCTAACAGAACCAGGAGGAACAAATTTTGAGGCATGGGCTATGATATAGTAGGCCGGATTGCGGGTTATACTGTTATCTTGTATAGTAATCGCCCCCAGGCAACGGGTACAGCCACCTCGGTCTGTATGTGGTTGTTGATTTTCATCAGCTGCCAGATTCCATTGTAATACGTTACGGCTCCAATTTCGAGGGGCACCAATAATGAGATTTTGTATATGCCAACTAAGATTCTCTTCAAAATTACCGGGAGCGCCAATCCATTGTTCGGTGAAATAGAGATGCTTACCGGGATGGGCATTATGAACTTCGGAAAGGGCATCAATAGTGCCCCCGTACAAATGAAATGCAGATCCATCTATGTATTGCGCCGCTAGTGAATCATCAAGAATGGAAATAGGATAGTCCGGCCTGTCGGCATTGTGGTCATAAATAACGATTTTGGTTGAAATTTCATTTTTTTTAAAGGCTGGCCCTAAGTGATTTTTTACGAATTCACCCTGATCTTTTGCCAACATTAATAGACTTGGATTATTGCCGGGATGCAGTGGTTCATTTTGAACAGTTATAGCATCAATTGATATGCCTTCAGCTTCCATGGCTTTTATATATTTTACAAAATAATTAGCATATGTAGGGTAATATTCTTTTATCAGACTGCCGCCTCTTGTGTCCTTATTATCCTTCATCCAGGATGGCGGAGACCAGGGGGAACCCATTATTTTTATTGTGGGCGAGATTTTAAGGATTTCTTTTAAAACCGGGATGAGGTAAAGTGTATCATAAGCCATTGAAAAATGTTCTAAATCAGGATCAGTTTTACCAGGCGGGAGATCATTATAAGACCAGGGGTATTCGTCAAGATCCGAAGCACCAACGCTTATTCTTAAATAACTCACCCCAATACTGTTGGGACCTTTACCAAAGAGTTCTTCTAAAATTTTGGCTCTGGCGGATGCATTCATTTTGTGCAGATGTAATGAGCTGCCACCTGTAAGTGTATAACCAAAACCATCCATTTTCTGGTAAGTGACAGAGGGGTTTAGCGTAATAGTGGATCCCACTGAAATTGAATCAGAAACCTTATTTTGTTTTATTTCGATTTTGTTTAATAATTCTGATTGGTCCATTGAAGTTCTATATAGTAAAGCTTTTGAAGGAGTGTCTTCTATACCGGGCTGGCCCTTACAGTTTAATAAAACACTTAGAAAGAGGAAAGAGACAAATATTATATGGAACTTATGCATAACATAATTAAAAAGACTAATTAGTAACCCCGACTTTTTAATCAAATACAACCTCATAAAATTTAAATTTCAGTGCAAAATTTGTAACTATTTACATAATATAAAATCCCTCAGGCTCTAAAGGCTCAGGCAATTCTTTTTCCCCCAACATTTCCTTAATGTTTATCTCAATAGCGCGTGCGATGCTTGTCATAGCCGTATCTGTTGGTTTATTCTCGAAAGGGTCCTGAATGACAAATGCAATTTTTTCAAGCATAAAAAAAGGAATCGAAATTAAAATCAATACTGGAATCTCTAAAAATCCATAGACATTTTCAAGAGCTAAAGACAACAATAACAAAAAGATATAGATAAAAAAGTGTAGAACATTTCTATATGTTCTGGGAAATATGGTATTTTTTATTCGTTCAGCCATTCCCATGGAGGCTGTAAGTCTCGAAATTGTAGAATCTAATTGTATTTGCTGGAAGTCATTGAGTGATTTTTCTTTATGGAGATTTCTTACATTTTGCCCATGATCGTCCAGTAAAGCCAAGGGGATATGGGTTTTTTGCCTCAAAGAATATATTTCATCCTTAGAAATAAAGTCTTCTAAATTATCAAGTATATCTAATTTTCGCAAATGCCGACCCAGAGCATAGCACCATGCGATCTGTCTATTGGCCATAGCTCTAATTGTACTATTATCGGATTCCTTGCAGAACTGTTTAATCTCTATCACTAAAGTTCTTGAATCATTAACTATAGCACCCCAAATTTTACGGGCTTCCCACCAGCGGTCATAGGACTGTGAAAGCTTAAAAGATAATAACAAGGCTATAGCTGTTCCTAAAAATGCACCTATGCTTATTGGGATACCCAGGTTAATTACATAAAGTTTAAAAAAATAGATAAGTATTGAAAACACACTGACAATAAGCAGATCCCATTTTATTTCTTTGAACCAATATTTTAATGGTATTCTCTTTTCTAATATCATTCGCTATTTATTATTAATTATTTTCCTTTTCTAACTTAATCTTTCAAGTACATGCCGATGTGTTTTAAATAGTCCTGATCTATTTTAATGCTTGTTCAAATAAATCTGGGATAGCCAAAATTAGGGATTATTTCTGTACAAATTGTTTAAATAGTTTCTGATCAGGAGCTATAAATAAACAAGTAATAGAACTAATTCGAATGATCAGCTACAATGATCTGTTCGGATATTACATTCTCAATTCGCTACTTTTTCCTACATTTAGCAGATCTTTGAATTAGACCCAATATGAAAATTATTATTGCTAAAGCCAGCCTCTTAATTTTAACTGCTTTGTCATTCACCTGTCTTACAAACGCTCAAAAAAAACGAGTTACTTCTAATAACCAATTTGAATACCCGGAAGCCTTATATTCAAGTCTTGAATATAGATTAGTAGGCCCTTTTCGCGGCGGGCGTTCGGCAGCTGTCACCGGAGTGCCGGAAGAACCTAATCTGTTTTATTTTGGTGCTGCCGGAGGAGGTGTTTGGAAAACAATTGATGGGGGCAGGAGTTGGGAGAATATTTCAGATGGATTTTTTGGCGGTAGTATTGGCGCAGTAGAAGTTGCTAAAAGTGATCCAAATGTAATTTATGTTGGGGGGGGTGAAAAAACTTTACGGGGGAATGTATCTTCTGGTTATGGCATCTGGAAGACTGAGGACGCTGGCCAAACATGGAACTCAGTTGGTCTTCAGAAAAGCAGACATGTACCGCGTATACGCATACATCCAGATAATCCGGATATAGTATATGCCGCAGTATTGGGGAATATTTATAAACCAACTCAGGATCGTGGCATTTATAAGAGTACAGACGGGGGTACTACCTGGCGTAAAACTCTTTTTGTAAATGATCAGGCAGGCGCGGTTGACCTTATTATGGATCCTAACAATCCACGAATATTGTATGCATCTACCTGGAGAGCAAAAAGGACACCTTATAGCCTAAGCAGCGGTGGAGATGGCTCTGCTTTATGGAAAAGTACAGATAGTGGAGAAACCTGGGAGGAAGTTTCAAAAAACGAAGGGTTCCCAAAGGACACTTTGGGGATTATAGGTGTAACCGTATCACCTAAAAATTCTGAACGGGTCTGGGCTATTGTTGAACAAAAGGAAAAAGGGGGTCTTTATCGGAGTGAAGACGGAGGTAAAAAATGGACACAGGTGAATAGTGAAAGAAAGTTAAGACAAAGGGCGTGGTATTATACAAGATTATACGCTGATACCGAGGATGAAGATGTCGTATATGTTCTAAATGTACGTTACCACAAATCTAAAGATGGCGGTAAGACTTTTAGCACCTTCAATGCACCGCATGGGGATCATCACGACTTGTGGATAGCACCCGAAAATTCGCAACGTATGATTATTGGAGATGATGGCGGAGCTCAGATATCATATGATGGTGGTGAAACATGGAGTACCTATTACAATCAACCTACAGCGCAGTTTTACAGGGTTACCACAGATAATAATTTTCCATTTCGAATATATGCAGCACAACAAGATAATTCAACGATCCGCATTAAACACCGAAGTGATGGTGAAAGCATTAGTGAAGATGATTGGGAAGAAACCGCCGGGGGTGAGTCTGCACACATTGCTGTAGACCCTTTAAATAACGATATTGTTTATGGAGGAAGTTATGGGGGCTTTTTAACAAGAGTAAATCATAAGACAGGAACTGTTCGCGGGGTTAATGTGTGGCCAGATAATCCGATGGGATATGGTGCAGAGGGAATGAAATACCGTTTTCAATGGAATTTTCCCATTATTTTCAGCAAACATGACCCTAAAAAATTATATACATTTTCCAATCACGTTCATTTAAGTGAGAACGAGGGACAAAGCTGGGAATTACTGAGTGAGGATTTAACCAGGAATGATCCGGCGAAACTTGTTTCGAGTGGAGGGCCAATTACACAGGACAATACCGGAGTTGAGTACTATTGTACCATTTTTGCGGCTAGTGAAAGTCCACTCAAGGAAGGTTTACTTTGGGTGGGAAGTGATGACGGACTTATACATATATCGAAAAACGGGGGAGAAAGTTGGGAGAATGTAACACCTTCAAACATGCCGGAGTGGAATATGGTAAACAGTATTGAGCCTTCTGCTTTTGATGAGGGCACCTGCTATGTAGCGGCTACGCGCTATAAGCTGGGCGACTTTAAACCGTACCTCTACAAAACCAGTGATTTTGGAAAAACCTGGTCAAAAATAACGAACGGTATAAATAATGAACACTTTACACGAGTTCTTCGGGAGGACCCGAAAAGAAAGGGTTTGCTTTATGCGGGAACAGAAACCGGGATGTATATTAGCTTTAATGATGGGCAAAACTGGCAGGCTTTTCAACTTAATTTACCCATTGTTCCTGTAACAGATCTTACTATCAAGGATGACAACCTTATTGTGGCAACCCAGGGGCGGAGTTTATGGATTATTGACGACCTCACAGTTCTACATCAGCTTGATACAGCGAAAAAGAATGCCGCTACAATACTTTTTAAACCAAAAGATACGTACAGAAGTAAAGGCCGGGCAGCAAGTGAACCTTCAAAAACAGAAGGGCAAAACCATCCGGCAGGCGTGTTGACTCAGTTTTACTTAAAAGACTGGGATAAAAAAGACAGTATTGCACTGACTTATATATCTATGTCTGGAGATACTCTGGCTAATTTTACTACTTATAGTGATAAAAAGGAGAAAAAGTTAAAAGTCAAAAAAGGAGGGAATACCCATGTCTGGGATACACGTGGCAAAGGAGCAGAAAAACTGGAGGGGATGATTTTGTGGTGGGCCAACCTTGATGGGGCAAAGGCTGTTCCGGGCTCTTATAAAGTTTATTTGAACAGAAATGGCACAATTATATCTGAAACATTTGCCATTTTACCCGATCCAAGAGCTGAAGTTTCATTGGCTGATATGCAAAAGCAATATGATTTTATAAGCGATATAAATTCAACGGTAGACAAGGCACATAAATCTATAAAAAAGATACGTAAAATCACATCCCAGTTAAACGCTTTTATAAAACAATATGAAGGCAATTCCACTACAGAGGATTTAGTGGAAAAAGCCAAGGAAATGAAAAAGGGTTTTGAAGAGATTGAAAAAGCACTATATCAAACTAAAAATCGTAGCGGACAAGATCCTTTAAATTTTCCAATACGGCTTACCAATAAACTGGCTCATTTGAATAGTTTGGTCTCCATTGATGATTTTCCCCCAACAGAGCAGGATATTGCTGTAAAAAATGAATTGACCGCAAAGATCAATACACAATTAGAAAATTTTGATGCAATGGTTGATCGGGAAATCAAAGAATTTAATAAGGCTTTTAATAATTTAAACCTGAATTACTTATTTGTTGAAGAATGAAAATTCAAATAAAGACATTACACCCTAATAATGAAAAATTTTTATATACTACTTGTTTTTGTTTTTACCATTAGTCTGGGTTTTGCTCAGGATGCGGAAACTTATTTTAAACCACTTAAATATCGAAATATTGGTCCATTTCGTGGTGGCAGATCTGTAACTGCTGTCGGCGTTATTGGAGATCCATTAACTTATTATATGGGAACTACAGGAGGCGGTCTTTGGAAAACTTCCGATGCCGGTCAACGATGGGAAAATATATCGGATGGGTTTTTTGAAACGGGTTCGGTGGGGGCAGTTGCTGTTTCGTCCTCTGACCCAAATGTTGTTTACTGCGGTATGGGAGAGCATGCACCAAGAGGAGTTATGACCTCCTATGGTGATGGGGTTTATAAATCTACTGATGCAGGGAAAACCTGGAGAAAGCTGGGACTGAGCAAAACGCAACATATCTCAAGAATTGTGATTCATCCTAATAATCCAGATATAGTTTATATAGCCGCTCAGGGAGCGCTTTATGCCCCAAATGAAGAACGCGGAATTTATAAATCTGTAAACGGCGGAGAAAGCTGGGAGCAGGTATTATTTGTAAATACACTTACCGGATGTTCAGAACTTTCAATGGATCCCAATACACCGGAAGTGCTTTATGCCGCAATGTGGCACCATCAAAGGAAACCAAATATTGTTATTAGCGGGGGCCCTGGAAGCGGACTTTATAAATCTGTTGACGGGGGAGAAAATTGGTTCGAAATAAACGAAGGACTGCCAGAAGAAAAGGGTAAGATGGCTATTGCCGTAAGTCCGGCCAATTCTGCTAAAGTATATGCCCTAATTGAAAGTGATTCTAATCAGGATAAAGGCGGGTTGTTTGTTTCTGAGGATGCAGGGAATTCCTGGGCCATGGTAAGTGGCGATAACAGATTAGTGCAACGCGCCTGGTATTATATTGAGGTGTTTCCGGATCCTAATGATGAAAATACAGTGTATGTCTTAAGCGCTTCTACATACCGATCCATTGACGGCGGAAAATCATGGGATTTGATAACCGGCACGCATGGTGATTACCATGATCTATGGATAAATCCTGACAATTCAAAAAACATGGTTATCGCAAACGATGGTGGTGCCGCCATCACCTATAATAGCGGTAAAACATGGTCTACTCAGGATATAATGCCTACCGCTCAAATTTACCGAATAAATGCTGATAGGCTTTTTCCCTATAATATCTATGGCGGGCAACAAGACAATTCCTCTGTTAGAATTGCAAGTCTTTCGTTAGGGCGAGAGGGTATTACTGAAAGGGATTGGACTTATGCTGCAGGTGGTGAAAGTGCTTTTCTTGCATTTGACCCTGATAATCCCAGGTATGTTATGGGCGGCAATTATCTGGGCACTATTGAAATACTTGATATGGATACCAAGTCTGAAACAAAAATTATGGCAGCGCCTATTCAATATTTGGGAAGAGCTGCCAGGGACATGAAATACCTGTATAACTGGAGTGCGCCAATAATAAGATCACAGCATGAACCCGACACTTTTTATCATTGTGCCCAATTAGTTTTGCGAACAAGAGATAAAGGTCTTAACTGGGAGGAAATTTCTCCCGACCTAACCCGTAATATGGACGATAAACAAGGTAAAGGAGGGGGTCCGTATACGGTTGAAGCGGTAGGTGCTGAAAATTATGGTACAATTGCGCATATGATTGAATCGCCTCATGAAAAAGGAGTGCTTTGGACAGGAAGTGATGATGGTCTTGTTCATTTAACAAGGAATGGTGGAGATACCTGGGAAAATGTCACTCCTAAAGGTCTCAGGGAGTGTTTGATTAACGCCATTGACGTTTCTCCCCATGACCCGGCTACGGCCTATATTGCAACTACGCGTTACAAGTTCAATGATTATACTCCCGCCTTATACAAGACCACAGATTATGGTAAAACCTGGACAAATATTAGTTCGGGAATTCCTTACGGGTCATTTACAAGAGTAGTAAGGGAAGATGCATCACGTAAAAACCTTCTTTATGCAGGAACCGAAAAGGGAATATACATTTCCTGGAATAGTGGGGCTTCATGGGAACCTTTTCAGCTAAATTTGCCTATCACTCCAATTACTGATTTGATGGTACATCAAGGTGATTTGATTGTGGCCACTTCAGGAAGATCTTTTTGGATTTTAGATGACCTTAGTGCACTTGCCCAATACAATATGCAAAATAGTGATTTTGGAATAATGAAGCCCGAGGATTCATACAATGGATCCTGGGACAGCCCTTTAAGCAAGAATTCTGATAGTTTTAAAGGAACAAATCCATTTTACGGAGTCAACCCCGCTAACGGCGTGGTTCTGTATTATGAATTACCCAAGAGTTCTGAAGCGGAAGAAATTACTCTCGAAATAAGTAATGAAGAAAAAAAGCTAGTTCGAAAGTTTAGTTCCAAAAAAGATCCCAATTATAAAAAGCACAACGGCGGTGGACCACCTCCGGCCCCTGTTCTTTCTACAAATAAAGGGTTAAACAGGTTTGTATGGGACATGCTTTATCCAATAATTCCAGGTATCCCTGATACATATATCGAAGCTAACTTTAAAGGACATATGGCGCCACCCGGAACCTATACATTTAAATTACAGATTGGAGATAAAACAATAAGCACTACAGCTAAAATTCTGGAAATACCAGGTTTCGAAACCAAGCCTGGCCAATATGCTGCTTACGATACATTTATGACCGAAATGGAGAAAAATGTTACACAGATGCATCTGATGGTTAATTCACTTTATATTGCCAAGACACAACTTAACGGCATCATAAAAGACCTGGAAGATAATAACCTTAAGGAGGCTGGGATAGCGCTATATAATAAATTAAACCAATGGGACGAGGATATGATACAGCGAAAATCCAAGGCATATGATGATGTGGAAAATTTTCCTAATAAATTTACAGCGGAGTACTTATTTTTAATAAACGAAACCAATAGTGCAATACCAAGGGTTAATGCTTCATCCAGGGCTCGTAAAAATGAATTAGATAAAGAATGGGAGGGATTCAAAATGCAAGGGAAAGAATTTTTAGTAAAAGAGCTGCCGGATTATAATAGAAAGTTATGGGAGGCAGGTATTGGAGCAATCAGATATGAGAAATAATGGAGGAATACTACAATTATATTAAAGCACTGCATCTAATATTTGTAGTAACATGGTTTGCTGGTTTATTTTATATACCCAGATTATTCATTTATCATATTGAAGCAGCGGATAAACCTTCTCCCGACAAAGAAATACTTTCTAATCAACTTAAACTAATGACAAAACGTTTATGGTATATAATTACATGGCCTTCAGCTGTTTTATGTACAGTATTTGCAATTTGGTTATTACTCTTAATACCAGGGTGGTTAGAACAGCCGTGGATGCTTATTAAATTGGTATTTGTAGTATTGCTCATTGTTTATCATATGAAAACACATATGATATACCTACAGTTGCAGCGCGATGAAATAAAGTATTCTTCCAATTTCATGCGAATTTGGAACGAAGGGGCCACAGTAATTCTGTTTGCGGTTACATTTTTAGTTATATTGAAGGGCACTTTCAATTGGATATTTGGAGTATTGGGACTTATTGTTCTTGGTATTCTTCTTATGCTTGGTATACGGTTGTACAAGAGGATTAGAGATAAGAATCCTGATGCCTGACTCTGTTTAATTTGGAAAATTTCGTTGGCTGCTTTGGCTTGATTATTGCTATCTTTAAACTCAAATCAGGAGTCCTTGCTAAAGAAATTATCCCTTAGATCCCGAATTTTTGTCACTATGATTTTACTGGTGCTTATAGCATCGGTATTAATAGCCGGGGTTACTATTTACCAATACAGGGAGCAATCTAAAGATTATCACCAGGTCCGTTTGGAGCGGAAGGAAGGACAAATCAAGCAGAGTATTGCCTATACCTTACAGGAAACTACTTATCCGGTAACTACGGAAAATCTTGCACTTATATTTAAAGATGAAATTTATAGGATTGCTGATGTACAAAATCTTAATTTCAATATTTATGACCTTAAAGGTAATTTAATCAAGAGTTCAAAACCAAGATTCAGAAATGATTCAATATCGCTTCACCTGGATTCGGAAATAATTGAAATGTTATCAAATGCTGTGGATAAGCGCTATATACTCGAAGATACTGCTGCTGGCGATAAATACCAGGCTTCATATACCTATATAAATGACGACAAATTTAAACCAATAGGGATATTAAATTTGCCGTATTATGAGGATAACACGCTTAACGATATGGAACTCAAAGAATTCCTAATTCGTTTGTCTGTTGTCTATCTTTTTATGTTGCTAATTGCTATCGTTCTAGCGTATTTTATTACAAAGTATATAACCCGCTCTTTGCAAACAATTTCTGATAAGATTACACAAACTGACCTTACCAAAAGAAATGAAAAAATACTTATTGAAAATCCAGGAAATGAAATAGGAAAACTTATAGATTCATACAATGATATGATTGATGAATTAGAAATTAGCGCGGCCAAACTGGCTCGTAGTGAAAGGGAACAGGCTTGGCGTGAAATGGCAAAACAAGTAGCTCATGAAATTAAAAATCCGCTTACTCCTATGCGCTTAAGTGTTCAAAGTTTTGAAAGGAAATTTAATGCTGACGATCCCGATATACATAGGAAAGTGAAGGAATACTCCAGAACTTTAATTCAACAAATTGATACAATGAGCAGTATTGCTTCAGCGTTTTCAAGCTTTGCGGAAATGCCTGCTCAACAGAATGAAAATTTAAATGTGGTAAAAATAGTTAAACTGGCTTTGGACATTTTTAATGAAAAATACATACATTTTATGGCAGATGAAGAGGAAATTATTGCCGAGTTAGACCGAACCCAATTAATACGCGTAATTACAAATTTGGTAAAGAATGCAATACAAGCAGTTCCGGAAGTAGCATCACCGAGAATATTGGTTTCTGTTGTTTCGCAAGCAGATAAAGTAAAAATATCTGTGGCGGACAATGGTATTGGAATTCAGGATGGTTTTAAGGATAAGGTGTTTGAACCTAAGTTCACAACTAAATCCAGTGGTATGGGCTTAGGCCTGGGCATGGTAAAAAATATTGTTGAAACCTATAACGGCAGTATTAATTTTACCTCACATCCCGGAAAAGGAACCGTATTTACGGTTATGTTTCCAAAAGCAGAATAAAATTAACAATATAACGACCTATGAACTTTGAAAATGTCCTCATTGAGCTTCATGATAGCTCGGCAACAGTTATTATAAACAGACCAAAAAAATTGAATGCATTAAACAGAGCAACGATCAAGGACTTAAGTAAGGCATTTAAGACACTTGACAAGGACAAAATGATAAGAGCCATTATACTCACCGGGAGTGGTGAAAAGGCTTTTGTTGCCGGTGCAGATATTTCAGAATTTGCGGATTATTCCGTAAGAGAAGGCAAAGAACTTGCTGCAAAAGGGCAGAAAATTCTTTTTGACCTTATAGAGAACTTAGCAACTCCGGTCATTGCTGCTATCAACGGATTTGCACTTGGTGGAGGGCTGGAATTGGCTATGTCCTGCCATTTCAGAATTGCGAGTAATAATGCCAAAATGGGCTTACCTGAAGTTTCTCTTGGGGTGATTCCCGGTTATGGAGGCACCCAACGCTTACCACAATTAATTGGAAAAGGCAGGGCGATGGAACTTATAATGACAGCAGGAATGATTGATGCAGAAAAAGCTTTGTCCTACGGTTTGGTAAATTACGTGGTACCTCAAGAAGAACTATTGTCTCTTTGCCTAAAAATAGCAAGCAAGATAACGAATAACTCACCTGTTGCGATTTCTTATGCAATAAAAGCGGTAAATGCGGGTTTTAAGAATAATGCGAAAGGGTTTGAAACTGAAATAAATGCATTTGGGAGCTGTTTTGGAACAGCCGACTTTAAAGAAGGCACCACTGCCTTTTTAGAAAAAAGAAAAGCAGATTTTCCGGGAACCTGATGAGCTTAAAATTCATTATCTATCATGAAAGTTCGTTTTATCGTTTTTTTGGCACTTTTTACTGTGGGTTTTATTTACGCGCAAAAAATGCCTATTTCCTATGATTTCGGAGAAAAGTATGACGACAGATATAAGTATTCCAATTTAGTTTCAATTTCTGAGGATGGAACAGGTGGAACTATTTTGGTAAGATCTTATTATACGGGAATGATCCTTAAACCTAAGGGTTATTTTATAGAACATTATAATGAGGACCTTGAACTGGTTTCAGAATATAACTATAAATTAAAAGGGCCTGATTTTATAGAAGGTTACTTTAAAAACGGACAATTATATTTACTGTTTTTGGATTATAATCTGGAAACTTTGTCCTATGATTATATAGTGCACCGCAGTCCAATTTCAAATTTTAGTTTTACTGAAGAGAAGTTACTTTCAATTAAGTCAGATCAGGTAAAACAACCCTATGACCGCAACTATTACAATAGGAATTTTTCATCTGGTTTTACTACAACTGCCTTATTTAACGAAGATAAGAATGCCTTTATAATAAGTACACATTTTAAGAAGGGAAAAATAAATAAACATAATATCTACCTGTTTAGCGCTTCGCTAAAAAAGATATTTGAACAGGATTTTTCGAATGAAATAGAAGATAAGAATTATGCCTTTGAGAATATAGCAGTTTCCACAAATATGGATCGGGTATACATTATTGGAAAAGCTTATTTTAAGAAAAAAAGATTTTCAGCCCTGGAGCGAAAATTTCAGTATGAACTCATTATGCTTACAAAACAAGGTACGAGTACCCAAACCTTTGACGGACCTGGTAAATACTCTGAAGCGCTAAAGCCTATTCTCCGAAATGGAAATCTAATTTGCATTGGCTTTTATGCTGATAGAAAGGATAACAGGTATAATGGGTTGGGATACTTTAAATTAGACCCAATTACACTTGAAGTGCAAATAAGGAAATACAATCCTTTTTCAAATCAATTTATGGCAGACAAGTTTGGTAAAGAAGACGCAGAGCAGGTAAAGAATCTGGTATTTAAAAATGTAAGCTTCACTCAGGATGATGAAATACTTTTCAATGCTGAGGAGTATTTTGTTACATCAAGTGTACAGGCAAATTCAAGTGGAGGCAGACTAAGAGTGGAACGTTTTCATCACAATGATATAGTGAGTGCAAAGCTCAATCTAAAAGGTGAAATGCTTTGGGCAAGAAATATTAATAAATCTGAAGTAACACAGGGTGATGGCGCATATGCATCTTATTGTTCCTATACAAAAAACGACAACACCTACTTTTTTATAAGTAGCTCAGCAGAAAACCCGCAGTTACTCAATAATGAACGTGTAATCTTTAAACAGGGCTTAAGTAGGAACAGGAATGTCTTTGTAATCCAACTAGACAAATATGGTAAAATGAGTTATGAAAAAATCATTGACGATAAAGAAGCTCGCCTGCCACTTATGGTATCTAAACCTTTAATGGACTTCAACGATAATGCAGTTTTGTTTTATGCTAAAAGGGGAAGCAAAAAACAATTGGTGAATGTCTCCATCAATTAAATTAATAAAATTGTTAGTATAGGAATAATTCCATAAATTTGGAATAAATCCAAACATTGAAACAAAACGACTTTATTAAGGGAAGAGGGGCGCAACACAATACTCCAAACAAATTTCTTAAACACATTTACGAAATACAACCGGATTTTCTTGAATTTTGCAAGAAAGAAGGTGAAGACAGCACGAAGAGAAGAACTCAATACTTACCTGTTTTTCCCAAAACAATTGTAAATAAAGTAACCAGTCCGGATGTTGGGATGGAATATTCAATGAATCCTTATCAGGGCTGTGAACACGGTTGTATATATTGCTATGCCAGAAATACCCATGAATTTTGGGGGTTAAGTGCAGGTTTAGATTTTGAACAAAAAATATTAGTAAAGAAAGATGCTGCTGACCTTCTTGAATCCAAATTAAAAAATGGTAAATGGAAAGCTGCAACCATTGTACTCTCAGGAAATACGGATTGTTATCAACCGGCAGAGCAGGAATTTAAAATTACAAGGGCATGTCTGGAGGTGTTTTTAAAATATCGCCATCCTGTAGGGATCATCACCAAAAATTCTTTGATCTTAAGGGATCTGGACTTGTTAAAGGAATTAAATGTTAATGGACTGGTAGGGATAAACATCTCACTTACTTCACTCTCGGAAAATACTCGAAGAATTTTGGAACCCAGGACAACAACTATTAAAAAACGCCTGGAAACAATAGCCATTTTAGCTGAGAACAAAATCCCGGTTAATGCTATGCTGGCACCGATTATTCCTGGAATAAATAGTCATGAAATTATGAATTTAGCAAAGGCTGCTGCTGATCATGGTGCCTCCTCTTTTGCTTACACCATAGTAAGATTGAATGGGGCCATTGGAGTTATTTTTACAGATTGGATGAGGAAAGCGATGCCCGACAGGGCTGAAAAGGTATTGAGCCTTATAGCCTCATGCCATGGAGGAACCTTAAATGACAGCAGATTTGGATTGCGTGGTAAAGGAGAGGGTCAGATCGCTCAACAAATTCAGGATATGGCTAGACTGGCTAAACTGAAATATTTTAAAGGAAGATCATTTCCCAAATTAAATCGGGATTTATTCGAACAATACAAACAGGGTCAATGGAAACTTTTCAATTAGCGCTAGATTTTTTACTGATCTACAAAGTTTCAAGCTATAAAAAAATCAGATAAATATCCCTGGCTAAATTCCCATCCTTGTCAATAGGTACCTTGCACCCATTCATTTGCCTTTTCGTAATTAGTTACCTTCATATTCTCTCCATCCCAAAGTATTTTTCTTCTACCGGGATAAGTAAATCCGAGGCCATTTACATTTGGTTCTTTATACTGAAAAGACTTTATTGCCAGGTTTCCCATTGAAACAGCTACCGTTAGAGGTCCCGAACGCTCAAATCCAGAAGAAATCTTCAAACCTTTCATACGGCTTCAACCCAATTACTTTGATGCCCACCGGTATCGCTGAGGATTCTATTCAAATAAGGTTCAGGCGCTTGTAACTCAAGCATCCTTTCTGGAGGTAAAAGTCTTGCATTTCTGGAATAGGTATCACAGATCAGAATGCCATCAGTGCCATAAAAAATCGTACATCCACCATTGTCTCCTATTTTTTGACAAATTTTCTTCTTTTCATTTTGGACTTGGTTTCGAAATAAGAATTTAATACACGAAATAATTGAATATATCATTATTTAGTGAAAAGGTATAGTGAATTCCAATAAATTAAAACTATGTTATTTTATACCTTCCCATTCCTGGTAGAATTGGTCCAGGTAACTGAGCATAAAATCATGACGTTTTTCTGCAAGCTTTCTGCCGGTTGGAGTATTCATCATATCTTTTAAGAGTAGCAATTTTTCATAAAAGTGATTGATTGTAGGAGCACTGGACTTCTTATACTCTTCCTTGCTCATGTTCTTATTAGGGGCAACTTTAGGATTATAGAGTTCCCGGTTTTTAAACCCCCCATAGTTAAACGCCCGGGCAATACCTATGGCCCCAATTGCATCTAATCTGTCGGCATCCTGCACGATCTGCAATTCTATTGAGTCAAAGGGATTTTCCAAAGGGGATAGACTATTCTTAAATGATACAGATTCTATTATTTTAACAATGTGTTCCCTGTTTAATTGATCCACCTTCTGTTCTTCCAGGAATTCAGAAGCTACTTTAGGCCCCAGAGTTTCGTCCCCATCATGGAATTTTGCATCTGCAATATCATGCAACAGCGCGGCCAGTTGAACTACAAATAAATTAGCATTTTCTTTCTTAGCTATATGAATAGAATTGGCCAATACCCTTTTCGTATGAAACCAGTCATGGCCTCCTTCTGCACCTTCAAACCGTTGTTTGACAAATTTTTTGGTCTTATTTATAATTGTTTTCTGGTTCATTAAAAAGAAGTTACACCGCTGGTTATCACTTGTTCTACCTTTGCAATTAATTCTTCCGGATTTCCACTATTATCAAGCGGTTGGTGGACATTAAAGGTCAAATGTGACCCAATCCCGTATGGAAATTTTCCGTAACGAAGCATTTTCCACGAATTATTAATGCTAATAGGAACTATCAAGGCAGAGGGTGCTTGTTTCATAAGAATTTTTAAGCCCGTTGTCTGGAATTTTTTTGGATGCCCGGTTCGGCTTCTGGTTCCTTCTGGGAATATGACAGCACTTCTATTATATTTCTCAATGTATTTGCCCAATTTGGATATTTCCATTAAGGCTTGTTTGGCATCTTTTCTGTCAATAAGCACAGATCCGCCATGCCTGAGATTGTATGAAACACTAGGAATACCCTTCCCCAGTTCAATTTTGCTAACAAATTTGGGATGGTGGGCACGCATAAACCATATTATAGGAGGAATATCATTCATACTTTGATGATTAGCAACTATAATTAGAGGTCTCTTTTTAGGAATTTTATAGGGATTGGTAAAAGTATATCTTGTTCCCAGCACATGTGTACAACGTAATAGTGTCAAATTGAGAATACTAACACTTTTTTTATGTGCATTATAACCAAAAAGATTAAAGCAAATCCATTGAATGGGATGAAAGATTACTAAGGTTATCCCAAAAAAAATAAAATATATTACGGTAAGTGGATACGCCAATATTTTTCGCATGACACAAAAATAAAAAACCACTTTTATAGAAGTGATTTTTTACCATTTTTTATGCTATCAAAAAAACTTTGTTTTCGAAATAAGGTCTTTATACCAGAATCAAACCTTTAATATATGCAAGTAGATTAGGATACCGGATCACCACCTGCTAGCAGAATTCCTCGAAGGCTTGTATTAAGTTCTCTGAAATTAATTCTGCAGGTCTTCCTTCTATATGATGTCTTTCTATCATATGTACCAATTCCCCATTTTTAAACAAAGCCATACTGGGTGATGATGGAGGAAACGGAATCATAAGATTTCTTGCGGCGTCTACTGCTTCGGTATCTACCCCGGCAAAAACCGTAATTAGATGGTCCGGTTTTTTACCATTTTCCAGACTTAATTTCGCAGCTGGCCTGGCATTTGCAGCAGCACAGCCACATACAGAATTCACAACCACCAAGGTTGTACCTTCTTGCTTTATAGCATTTTCAACCGCCTCGGCTGTATATAATTCTTCAAACCCGGCCAAAGCCAGATCTGCTCTCATTGGTTTTACTAGTTCTTCAGGATACATAAGCATTTTTTTAATTAAACTATTTGCAAATATAGTGAAATTGTAATATCCATAGTGAAAAGCTTAACCATTCTTTAAGTAAGGTATTCATTCATATTATTCTATATTTGCGCAAATTTTGCTACAGATATGATAAGGTGGTTCGCCGCAATATTGGGTTATTTTCTTTTTCGTTTACCCGGAGCTATTTTAGGCTTTTTAGTTGGCAGTTTTATAGATAATCTAAATAGTAATTCGGGCGGAAGAACGGTATTTAGTGATTTTACGAGACAAAAAGTGTCTCCTGCAGATTTTGAACTAAATCTTCTTTCACTTTGTTCTATTGTGATTAAGGCAGACGGACAAGTAAGTCAGCGTGAATTGGACTATGTTAGACAATACTTTCTAAGCACATATGGTAAAGAAAAAGCTAATGCCATTTTCAGAACATTTAATGAGGTTATAAAAAACAGAGAGATATCTGCTCAGCGCATCTGCACTTACCTCAATCAGCGTACACGCTATGAGGTGCGTTTACAATTATTACATTTTCTTTTTGGGATTGCACAGGCCGACGGTGCAGTAAGTAACTTGGAAGTAGAAAAAATAAAGGAGATAGCAGGTTTCCTTAGGGTAGGAAGAAATGATTTTGAAAGTATTAAGGCAATGTTTATAAAATCTGCCGACAATGCATACAAAATATTAGAAATAGAAAAGGTGGCTTCAGATGATGAAGTAAAAAAGGCATATCGGAAAATGGCAAAAAAGTATCATCCGGATAAGGTAATCACAGATAATGAGGCCATTAAAAAAGGAGCAGAGGAAAAGTTTAAGGAAGTTCAGAGAGCCTATGAACAAATTCAAAAGGAAAGAGGAATCTAAGTCTATTTTAGCAGTCAGAAATTCTTTCTATGCCCGCTAATAGCTTAAATTCTAATTCCCTTTATTTTAAAATAAAATAAATGTATGATTTTTGGTTCTATTGTAAACTTGGTGTTAACCATGTCTTAGATTGGGGAGCTTATGATCATGTGCTATTTCTGACCGCATTAACCGTTCCATTTACTTTTAAGCACTGGAAGAGAGTAATTGTATTGGCTACATTGTTCACCATCGCTCATTGTCTTTCCCTACTGTTATCTGCTTATTCGATTGTTAAAGCTGACGTAGAATTAATTGAATTTTTAATTCCGTTAACCATATTGTTAACTGCCTTTTTTAATATAATACAGGCCTCTTTGGGCCAATCTAAGAATAAGGGATACCTACTTGAATTTAGCACTACTTTTTTTGGTATAATTCATGGGTTTGGATTCTCTAATTACTTCAATATGTTGATGAGCGAAGAAGATGAAATAATAGGACCTTTACTGGGTTTCGCATGTGGAATAGAAATTTCCCAGATAATAATAATATTTACCATACTAATACTGGCCTTTATTTTTCAAAACAAACTTGGAATTAAAAGGGTAGTATTCACAGTACTATTTTCGTTGGCTATAGTTTTACTTACAATACCGATGTTAATAGACAGCTGGCCCTGGTAATGGGATATGTTCTATTACATTAACTATGCTCTGGAGAACTGATATGTTTTTAAAGTTTTATATACCAGATAACGGTTTTAATTAAAAATTAACCGTATAAGGTTGTGGGACTTTGGTAAAGCAGGTATCTTAGTGCTTTACCTGAATTAAATGGTGGATAAAATGATTCTGTTTGGTGAAACAAAGTAAACAGGAAAAATACGATAAGGCTTATTTGAGAATGGCTCATGAATGGGGTAAATTATCCTATTGCAAGCGAAAGCAAGTTGGAGCTATTGTAGTTAAGGATAGGATGATTATCTCTGATGGGTATAACGGCACACCTACCGGATTTGAGAATTTTTGTGAAGACGACGAAGGATATACCAAATGGTATGTTTTACACGCAGAAGCCAATGCTCTTTCTAAGGTAGCTGCTTCAACACAATCTTGTGAGGGTGCTACTTTGTATATAACTTTATCACCCTGCCGGGAATGCAGTAAGCTTATTCACCAATCTGGTATAAAACGTGTGGTATATCAAATCGTATATAAGGATAATTCGGGATTAGATTTTCTGAAAAGGGCGGGAGTTGAATTGCGACACCTCCCTGCTATTGAAAACCTTGTTTAAATCATAATCGGACTAATGAAGAAACATTATTATATATGGCCAACAATTATAGCCCTGGCTTTGTCGCTTGGAATCTTTGTGGGTGGAAAACTTCATTTTAATGACACACCGGAGAAATTATTTACAACGAATTCTAAAAAGGATAAGCTTAACAGACTTATAGATTATATTGATTATGAGTATGTTGATGATATTAATACAGATAGCATTGTAGATGTCACCGTAAATAATATCCTTGATAAATTAGATCCTCATTCAGTTTATATTCCTAAAAGTGAAATGACGCGCGTGGCTGAAAACATGAAGGGAGATTTTGTGGGCATAGGGATAAATTTTTATATGTATAAGGATACTATCACGGTAATACGTACTGTAGAAAAGGGTCCTAGTTTCCTTAAAGGTATTAAGGCCGGAGATCGAATACTAATGGCAGGCAGTGATACCCTTTATGGCAAAAGATTACCAAGTGATGTTATTGTAGACAGGTTAAAAGGACAAAATGGTTCTTTAGTTGAACTTCAGATTTACCGTAAATCTGAGAAGAAAATGTTCAGAGTAAATCTTAAGCGAGACCGAATACCTATTAAAAGTGTTCAGGCATATTATATGCTTACTCCCAACATGGGATATATTAAAGTAAACAGATTTGCTGAATCAACCTATAAAGAATTTAACATGGCGCTGCGAATATTGCAGCGGCAGGGAGCAAAAAAGCTAACTCTTGATCTTAGGGATAACCCGGGAGGTTATCTTGGAATTGCCGAACAATTAGCCGACGAATTTTTGAAGGATGGTAAGTTAATCCTTTATACAAAAAATAAGAAAGGGCAAATAGAAAAAACATTTGCGACCAAAAAAGGGAGTTTTGAAGATAAACCCGTCTTTGTATTAATAAACGAGCGTTCTGCTTCTGCAAGTGAAATCATTGCCGGAGCCCTGCAAGACAATGATATAGGAACAATAATTGGTCGTAGATCTTTTGGTAAAGGACTGGTTCAGCGTGAAATGGAATTGGGTGACGGCTCTGCTGTGCGGTTGACTGTATCGAGATATTATACGCCTACAGGGCGTTCCATTCAAAAGACCTATAAAAATGGAAATAAAGACTATTATCAAAAATTTACAGATCGTTATCATAACGGCGAGCTGATATCTGTAGATAGTATTAAAGTAGCAGATTCTTTAAAGTTTACCACTCCTAATGGTAAAGTGGTTTACGGAGGTGGAGGTATTATTCCTGATGTTTTTGTACCAATTGGCACTAATGAAGAAGAAGCTGTTGAAAGCCTGGAAAGTCTTGGGTTTATGTCCAGGTTTATATTTGAGCATCTAGAGGAGGATAGGACCAGATATTCCAATTATTCCCAAGCTGAATTTGTCAGAGATTTTAATGTGGATGACATTGTTTTCGAAAAGTTTGTAGACTACTCAATAGATCGAAATATTAAAATTAATTTCTATGATTTTGAGGATAAGATAAAACTCTACTTGAAAGGTGCTTTGGCAGAGCAGCTATTTACATCTAACCTCAATGCGCAGATCAAAGCCAGTTCAGACGCAATGCTTCAAAAGGTACTGGAATTGGATAGCCCCACAATTCAGCAAAAAGAAAAAGAACAGATTTAATTTAGGAACTAATCATCCTCTATTTTTTTTTGAATTTTTTTGGAAGTCATATATATCAATAGTAATAAAATAGCGCATAGAGAGGCCACAACTCCTATTAAAGCAACAACACTATTTCCTTTCAAAGGCTCGTCAAAATCAATTAGCGTAACATTGTAAGTAATAAGTACAAGCGCCAGGATTATCAGTATAATGGTGAAAGTTTTATTCATTTTAGTTGTTTCTGGTTCTTTTACACTATGGATTCAAGACCATCTAATCTAAAAAAGTTGGTTAATATTTGAAGTAAATAACTTAACGGCTATAGCTAATAAGATAACACCAAAGACTTTCCGAATTATGTTAATCCCGTTCTTTCCAAGTATCCTTTCAATTGCTTTTGACGATTTTAGAACTATATAGACAAAAATAATATTAATTATAATAGCCACAATAATGTTCTCTACGTGAAATTCTGCCCTTAAAGAAAGGAGAGCGGTCATAGTTCCTGCCCCGGCTATAAGAGGAAATGCAATCGGAACAATAGAAGCACTTTCTGGCTCATCGTCTTTGTATAGTGCAATCCCCAGAATCATTTCTATTGCTAAAAAGAACAGGACAAAGGCACCTGCCACCGCAAATGAATTTACATCTATCCCTATTAGCTTTAAAATTTCCTCACCAATAAAAAGGAAAGCTACCATAATAGCTGCCGCCACTATGGTGGCCTTACCAGATTGTATATGACCTACTTTACTCCGCAAGCTAATAATAATAGGGATGTTACCTATTATGTCTATCACTGCAAAAAGGATCATACTTGCCGAAGCTATTTCTCTTAAACTAAAATTCATCAGTCTCTCAAATTTAATAAGTTCGCAAATTTACGTTATACTAGAGGTAGTTGGATCACAGAAAGACAAATATTTTATAATTATAAAATTCAATAATTATCTTTACCACCTTAATTCTACAGGATGTTTCAAATTGGCAAAGCCATTATCTCTGATGATATTTTGGAAAAGGAATTTGTATGTAATTTATCTGCATGCAAGGGCGCCTGCTGTATAGACGGGGAGGCAGGAGCTCCATTGGAGGATAAGGAGACTGAAATTCTAGTGGATATCTATGCTGATGTTAAGCCTTACCTCAGGGATGAAGGAGTATCGGCCATAGAAGAGCAAGGTGCCTTTGTAAAGGGTGCAGATGGGGAATGGGAAACACCTTTGATTAATAAAGAAGAATGCGCATATGTCGTATATTCAGATAAAGGAATCGCAAAATGTGGCATTGAAGAGGCCTTTAATAATGGAGCGACAAAATGGAGAAAACCGGTGTCCTGTCATTTATATCCGGTAAGAATTAAAGAATATGAAGAACTTACAGCGGTGAATTATCATAAATGGCAAATCTGTGATCCGGCATGTTCCCTGGGAGAAGAAATGAAAATCCCCATTTATAAGTTTGTAAAAGAGGCGCTGATTAGAAAATTTGGAAAAGAATGGTATAAGAAATTGGAAAATATAGCTGTGGAGAATGCTAAATAGTTGGAATATGTAATATTATCTTTGTGCCCGAGGCTTCACCCTGCTTATCAAAAAGGTCTACAATTTCTAACTCAAATTTATTTTGAAAATCTTTAGAAAAATTAACCAAGCGCTCTTCGGTAATATCTATTCCGACTGATTTTCTTTTTAAAACCTTCCTTTCTTTGAGTTTTTCCGCAGCTTCTCTTCCAACTCCATTATCAGTTATAGATATATTTATGTACCCCTCTTTTTTCCTGCTTATTTGCAATATGATAGATTTTTCACCTTCTTTTGAAGAGAGGCCATGCCATAGTGCATTTTCCAAAAAAGGCTGAAGAATAAGGGAAGGAATTTTAACTATATGGGGATCAATACCTTCGTCTACGATTATTTTAAAATCAATTTCATTAGAAAAACGGATATTTTCAATAGTCATATACAACTCAATGGTTTCCAACTCTTCAGCCAATTGGATTTCCCTGACAGAAGAAGATTCAAGTATTTTACGCACTAATTTCGAAAACTTATTCAGGTAATGAACAGCATTCTTTTTTTCATTGTTTATAATATAGAGTTTTATAGAATTTAGTGAATTGAATAAAAAATGTGGATTCATCTGGCTTCGCAGCATACTCTGTTCAAGGGTGAGCACTTTCTTATCGCTTTTGAGCTGAGTCTGCCTGTATAAAATATAAAGCATCAACGTAAAAAGAATTACAAATAAAGCGCCAATCAATAAGGTATTTTGATTTCTGCGCAGCTTTAAGTTCATTATTTCATTCTCTTTTGCAAGCACTTGTATCTGATTGTTCTTTTTTTCGGTCTCAGAAAGATTAATTAAATCAGCAACATAGCGCCTATTGCGATCATTTGAAATTTTTTCCTCCACTTCTACTGCTTCCAAAAAGAATTCTTTAGACTTTTTGAAATCGTCCTTGCTTTCCCATAAATCGGCTAAAAAGGAATATGCCTCTTCCATTCCACTTAGCAGATTATATTTTTTGGCTATTTCAAGGCCTTTATTTAGATTTATCTCTGCCTCTTTAAAATTCTTATCTTGGAGTTGTGCCCAGCCTATATTTAGATATATCTCAGAAATAATCTTCATATCGCCCAGATCTTTGGCCAATTCAAGGATAGATTCTAAAATATCAAGAGCTTCACTGATATTGTTTTGATGAACATATACATGAGCTATCCCCATATTAGATATAACATGGATCCTATTGGACCCTATTTTTTCATTAAAGGCCAAGGATTGTTCATAATTTTCAAGTGCTTCTTCCAGATTACTCTCGGCCTCAAGACATTCGCCAATATCCTTATAATTTATGGCGAGACCTGTAAGGTTGCCAAGTTCGGTCTCAAGCGCTATGGATTTCCTGAAATTGGCAATAGCAAGATCATATTGACCTAAAGTTCTATAAATATGGCCAATGCTGTTCACGGAAAAATTTAAGTTCCTTTTTATATCCTTATTAGGTTGTTCCAGAGCCTCAGCAAGATCTATTGCTTTTTGCGCGCAATCCAGCGCTGAGGGTATTGCCTCTGTTCGCCTATAGGCAGAACTCAACATTGTTAAACTGTAAATTTGAAATTCTGTATTGTTGTTTTCCACTGCCGCGTCTAAAGCCATTTGGTGTAGTCTGACAGCTTTGTCGTATAGGGAGTAATCTCTATAAGCAGCGCCCAATTTGTTCAATGCATAAGAGGCACCCGTATAGTAGTTTTCCTTAACTGAGGCATTTGCAAAATAACGCATCAAACTGGTATCTTTCTGAATAGGCTTTAGTACAAGATCCAGATCTCTATAAGACTGAGAAGCTTTTGATATAAGGCTTTCGGTTGTTTCCTTGAAATTTTTGTCGTCCACCTGAGCATGAGTTTCATGTGAGAAGAGGATGATACTAATAAACAAAAGCAAGGAATAATAAATAAAAATTGAAGAAGTAAAGGGGATTTTAAAATGCATTAACATAGGGAATTCACCAATTGATTATAACAAATCCAAAAAATCACTCTTTTTTTGACGAGACACCGGTATTTTATGATTGGATTGAAGCACAACATAACCGTCTGTTTTGAGAAACTCCTTAATTTTTGTAAGATTAATTATATAAGAGTTGTGTATCCTGAAGAAGGAATCACTTGGCAGCAATTCATTTACCTCTTTTAATTTTTTGGTAAGTACAATCTTGTGACCATCTGAAAGGTAAATAGTGCTGTAATTACCGTCAGATTCGGCATACAAGATTTCCTGGCATTCCAGGAATACTAATTTCCCGTCGGTATTGAACGTAATTTTTTTATGCTTTTCATTAGCATTAAAATTCAGTAGAATTTTTTCCAGTCTATCAGCAGTATAAGTTCTGGCATTAAACTTTTTAATTTTTAGAATAGTTTCTTTTAAGTCATCTGTATCTATGGGTTTTAAAAGATAATCAATAGCTTCGTTTTTTAGCGCTTTTATCGCATATTGATTGTAGGCCGTGGTAATCACAACAGGAAAATCCTTATTGCTTAATTTTTGAATGAATTGAAACCCGTCCATAGTGGGCATTTCAATATCTAAAAACAAGCAGTCCGGAGTGTTATCGCTGAGATAACTCAACGCTTCAAAGGGATCGGTAAAAGAAGCAACTACATTTATTTCATCACTGAAGTTTGTCAATTCCCATGAAAGGCTTTGAAGTGCTTTTTTCTCATCATCTACAATAACAGCTTGCAACATTATTTTATTATATACTCGTAAGTTACAAAATTAGGTGTATTGATATTCAGACTTTGTGAATTTTGTATAGATAGATTAGATAGCTGTATGAGTAGCCTTAAATAGCGTAAACTTTACATTTCGAACTAAATATGATCTTTATTTTTGGTTGAAAAAACACCAGAAATTAAGTACAAGATATTACGATCAAAAAAAGGGAATATTTCATTTCAAATCAGAAATAATCGGTGCAATGTATACATAATACCATGCCAATTATACAAATAGACTGTGTAGATCATTTACAAGTACATATTTTGGCTCTAAAGAAATATTTGCAATTATAATATCATTGAACGCTTGTAAATTTCAGTAGAACCAATGAAAAAGTGTGTTATATTTTTTACCCTTTTAATAATAGCATTATTGTTTGCAGTTTTTACAGATAATAAGGATCGTTTGGAACTGTTAGATGACGTAGTGCTTGCAGAAAATAGCATTGATAATCTTTTGGCAGAAGAGAAAGGCCAAATTTCAGAATTATGTACGGAGTAAAAAACATATAATTTTCTACCATGCCACATATTTTAATTAAATCCCCCGAGGTTGGTTTATTCCTCATATTACCGTTAATTTTAACTTCCAATACATCAATGGAGGAAAAGCATATGGAGATGCTTTTATCAATTGGGTTTTGAAAACCTTAAAAAAGGTAATAGTAATATAAGTGGTCAATTAAGTTCTTTGAAGATTAAAAACAGTTTTACCTTTTTAAGGAATAAATAAAACTGTCAAACGATTATGTACGACTCTGAGGGGGTATTTCTTTATGGAAATACCACTGCTTTAGTGCGGGCCCATAGGTGTAATTGCTAATTGGATAACCATACCAATCATGTTGGTCATGCAATTTGCTCGATTTTTAGGTTTCGGGGGAACTACCTAGATCAGCAGACCCAAGAGGTAATTAAAATTCTCAACATCTATGGAGTCGTACAGTTTGGCAGTATTTTCTGGGTTATCTTCTTTTTGATTATTCTATTGAATTTCTTTCCACGTTTTAATTTTAAATAATGGTACGGAAAGCTATTTTTTTGAATTTCACTAGGATTCTTTCTTCCACATTATTTTTTGTGATTTGTATTAATGAAGCCTGCTCCCAATCGCAAATCACCTTTAGACAACTTTCTATTAAAGCAGGGTTATCTCAAAATAGCGCTGTTTCAATTAGTCAGGATAGTACTGGTTATCTTTGGATTGCCACGCAGGATGGTCTTAATAGATACGATGGCAAAAAATTTGTTTATTTCCCCTATAGTTTTGTAGACATTACGAAGCCGGATTATAGTAATCTGGGCAAAGTATACACTGATAGAAGGGGTGAATTATGGATCATTCCATTAGATAGAATTCCCAGAAAGTTACATCCGGAAACTCAAACTTTTGAACCAATCCCCGGAATCGACGATGCCAGTGTAGTTTATCAAGACAAGAATTTTAATTTATGGTTTGGCACCTATTCCAGTGGTCTTTTTTGTCTTAAAAATGATTCGGAATATGTAAATCTGGAAATTTTACCTTCAAACCTGAATGGTACAATTTTCAATATTGTGGAAGATTCTTCAGGGGATTTACTTCTGGCAAGCGAACATTCAATTATTCGTTTCAATTCACACACCGGTGAACATAACAAATTAAGTCCTGAGAGTTTAGTAAATGGACTTATAGAAGCAAATTTTAGCGACATAGTTTTTGATAAGACAGGTAGACAATGGATAGCTACATATGGAGATGGATTATATTTTAAAGAGGAAAATGAGAATAATTTTAATAGGATTTCTAAATTCTCTTTTTCAGATCCATTACCCAATGACCTTAATATATTAGATCTTTATTTAGATAGTAAAGACAGGCTTTGGATTGCCACCTACGGCAGGGGGTTGTATATGATAAATTTTCCGAGACAAAAAATAGATCATTTTATAGCCGAAAAGCAAAATCCAAGAGCCCTGCATTATAATGATATCCTATGTATTTACGAAGATTATACCGGAACCATATGGTTGGGAACAGATGGTGCAGGCTTAAGTTTTTATGATGAATACCTGGAAAAATTTAATTCCTTTATTAATTTCCAAACTCCTGAAAATATCAACATTGATGTTGTACGGGCAATAACAGTAGACCAGGAGAAAAGAGTATGGATAGGCACTTCCGGGAAAGGCCTTACTCAGTTTGATCCATTAAGCAATAGCTGGCAAACTTTTACTACAAATGCAAATTCTACAAATAACATTGCATCTGACAGGATTATGAGTCTCTTGGTTGATGAAGAAAATGATCTTTGGATTGGTACTCAGGGGGAAGGACTTAATATTTATGATAGTAATGATAAGTTTATTCACTACACTGAGGACACTTCAATTCTTTTATCTGCAGAAACAATTTGGGCCATATTTGAGGACTCCAGGAATAGAGTTTGGCTTGGAACACGAGAAAAGGGTTTAATTCAATTTGATAAAAAGAAGGGTGAAGTTAAATACCTTAAAGATCAATTACTACATAAAAACAATCTATCGGGCAATAATATTCGCGTGATTACTGAAGGGAAAAAGGGTCAATTATGGCTTGGGACCGAAACCGATGGAATTGTTTTATTTGATACCGAACAGGAATCTTTTATTTCCTTTAAGGAGAAAAATGAGACCAATTCTTTATCAAATAATAACATTAAGTCCCTTTATTATTCCCCGGATAATATACTTTGGATTGGCACTAATGGAGGAGGCCTAAATGCCCTGGATTTAAATAGTGAAAAATTCTATCATTTTACTGTTGAGGATGGTCTTGCCAACAATGTAATCTATGCCATAATGCCCGATAGTAATGGAAATTTGTGGTTGAGCTCTAACAAAGGAATTACCAGGTTTACAAAGGGATCGAATTTAGGGGCCAGTCCGGAAATAGTGAATTATACGAATTATGACGGATTAGCCACTGAATTCAATACTGGTGCATACTTCAAAGATGTAGATGGCCACTTATATTTTGGAGGTCTAGATGGCTTTTATTGGTTTAAGCCCGATAAGATAAAGGTAAATAACATCTTGCCAAAAACCAGTATTACAAGTTTAGAGGTATTAAACGAACTATATCCTATAAAAAAGGGATTAACCCTTGGTCATACCCAGAATACACTCACTTTTACCTTCTCCAGTATGCAATATGCCCTTCCCGAAAAGAATAATTATCAGTATAAACTGGTGAATTATGATGAGGATTGGGTACATGCCGGGAATAATAATTTTGCGCGTTACTCTTATCTGCCGCCAGGTGACTATGAATTATTAGTGAAGTCCAGTAATTATGATGGTATTTGGAATGAAACACCTGCCCGTTTTCCTTTTAAAATAGCCTTTCCATGGTATTGGAATCCAATAGCAAAATTGATCTATTTCTTATTGTTTCTTTGGGCAGCGTATGGAGTTTATAGCTATTTTAAATGGCGGTGGAAGATGAAACTCGATTTGGAACTCAAAGATGAAGAAGCATCACGATTACAGAAACTAAATGATTTCAAATCTAAATTGTACACTGATATTTCTCACGAATTTAGAACGCCATTAACTCTAATTTCTGGACCCGTAGATGCTAAACTTAGTGAAGGTAACTTGTCAGATAGAGATTTTGAAAGTTTTTCCATGATAAAGCGGAATACAAATAGGCTACTGACCCTTGTGGACCAGTTATTAAATATGGCTAAACTGGAAAAAGGTAAACTGTCGCTAAAAGTAAAAGAGGGCAATTTGGGGTTTTTTATTGGCGCCATTGCGAGTTCATTCAAATTAAAGGCTGCACAAAAAAATATTGATTATCAAATAAACATCGATAAACTTCAAGACTGCATGTATGACGAGGATGCTATTGAAAAAATATTGACAAACCTGCTTACAAATGCATTAAAATATTGTCCGGATAATGGTTTATGTGAATTTAATGCCTATAGAGAAAATTCGACGGTGGCAATAAGTGTTGAAAATAAGGTTGAAAATTTATCCGAAATTGAAGTGGATAGGCTATTTACACGTTTTTATCAAAAAGATGAGTATGCTGAAGGTATTGGGGTTGGACTATCACTGGTAAAAGAATTGGTGAACTTATATAGAGGAGAGGTTTTGGTAAGAATGGAAGACCATGACATGATTCAATTTAAAGTTATACTACCTATTGAAAGGGAGCTTTTTGAATCGGCCGAAATTTTGAACACACCTAAGGTGAACAAGGAATTGACTGGTCCGGCTACTAAGGTTGGTTTAAATAAATATTCCGATACAGTTTCAAAGAAGACCAAGGAAAAATTACCACTGATATTGATTGTAGATGATCATAAGGAGATACGTGATTTCCTAAAATCTGCATGGGATAAAAAATATCATTTATACGAAGCTGAAAATGGAAAATCAGGAATAGAAAAGGCACTTGAAATTATTCCTGACCTAATTGTTACCGATGTGCGTATGCCCATTTTAGACGGTATTGAATTGTGCAATATCCTTAAGACGGATGAACGAACCAGTCATATTCCTATAATATTATTAACTGCGGGACAAGGAGACGAAAATGAATTGAAAGGATTACAATCTGGGGCAGACGATTTTGTTACTAAGCCATTTAAACTGAAAATTCTGGAGAAACGGGTAGATAACCTGATAGAAACTAGAAATGCACTGCGAAGTCGTTATAGCCAGGAATTTATACTTAAGGCAAAAGACATTGCAATTACACCTACCGATGAAATCTTCTTAAATAGGGTTCAGCGTTTACTGGATGAACAGCTTAGCAATCCCGACTTCAATGCAACTGCTTTTAGCAGAAAGGTAGGGATGAGCCGTATGCAATTACATAGAAAATTAATGGCCCATACAGGCCTGAGCACTACGGCCTTTATTCGGTCTCAACGATTAAAACAGGCAATTCATATACTACAAACCTCAGATGCATCGATCAATGAAGTTGCTTATTCGGTAGGATTTAATACCCCTTCCTATTTTATAAAATGCTTTAAGGAAACTTTTTCTAAGACACCAGCCGAATACCTCCAAACCACCAATAAATAGGTTTATTTCTTCCTGTTACATTTCTTGCACACTTCGTTACATATGTGGCACGCCTTCCATTAACTCTTGAATACATTTGGGATCAACACCATAAATCTAAACACAGTGGCTTCAATTTTTTCATATCGAAATTTTCTTTTTGTCTTTATACTAATATTCCTTTCCTGTTCGAATAAAGATAAGGCTGTAAAGTTACCCGTAGACCTGATGCGAAGTGAAAAGCTTTCAGAAGATGCCTTGTCAAAAAGTTGGAAACTATTAAAAAATGGCCAACAACTGGCAAATGAAGGGCATTCCATAAACGAGATTATAAAATCTCTGCCAGACAGTACATTGGTGCAGACAAATGCATCGTCTATTTTGTTTTTTATAGAAGGAAGTATTCCCATGATGATAGAAATGCCAAAAGATCCCTCTTCAAATGAGCTGACTAAGGGCGGTGGCATGTTAATAACAGCTCCAAAAATTCATTCGACCAAACTTCTTGCAAATTTAATAGCAAGTCCTTTTGAGGAAAACGAAACAGTTGATATAGTTGCAAATGAAAAAGGTGATGAAGAACGGGAGAAGAAAAAAGCGTTGATTCTCGCCCCATACATTCAAGAGTTCGGAACCTTTGATGATGGTTTGGCAGCAAGAAAATATTTGAGTAAAAATAAGAACTACGAAGGGCAGATAAATTATATTTCTCAAGGAGTACTTTTAGATACATATGCTAGTTTTGCAGAATATGACCTTGTACATTTAAGTACTCATGGAGAAAGATTTTGCAGGCCTATTCAATCAATAGAAGATGGACAGCCTGTTGATCTGGAAATAAACGGGGAAAATACAATATGCAGGATTATAATTGATTCAGGCGTTATTGGAAGTGAAGGCTCTCAAGAGCTTTTTGATTTTGTAAGTAGTCCTGAATATGAAAATTATAAGGATCACATTATATTAAAAGAAGGTACGTTTCTTTTAAAAAGTTCCTTCTTCGATTTCTTCTATGGTGCCGGCCTTGAAAACAAAATATGGATTTTCAGTGCTTGTGAGTTGGGACGCCAAAGTGACCTGGTCAATTCTATTGAAAATATACTAGAAAATGGCCACTTTTTTTATTGGCTCAATGCAGTAAGTGCCCCAGATGCGTTTAGCGCTTTTGAAAAATTTTACGAACTTTTGGTTGATGAAGGATTGGATGCCAACGAGGCTTTCAAGGAAATCCCGAGTGACTTAAAAGAGAATCTGAGATCGGAAATAAATGACTCCATTCCTATTCCGGCCAAAACAAGATTACTACATAATCAAACAGGAGATCCCAGGCATGGAATCGAAATAATTGAAATGCAGCATCTGGAGAAAGAAGATCAGCGCCTGCAGACAGGAGATTTTTATCCCTTAGTAGGCGATTTTGGAGACGGCAATGACGAGGCCCTAACTTTAAAAGTCCAGTTACTTGGCTATACCCGTCAGGAGTTTGAAGAGAAGCAGATGCATATAGGTTTAAAAGTAGATGATGAAATCGTTTTATGGAATAAACCTTTTTTACCTGATGAAGAGAACGATGATATAGAAGTTGAGGACCTTGAAGACAAGGACTATGGCATAGAGGTTACCATAGCTGATATTGACATCCCTGATGTAGGAGACAAGGTGCAATTAACCCTAAAAGCCTATTTGCATTTTGATAATGAACGCTACTCTATCCACAAAGAAGAAGTGATCATAAAGGCAGAAGGAATAAGAGCTACAATAAGGGGTGAGGGCAAAACAACAATCCTGACATATAGTGAAAAAACAAAGGCAATGAGAATAGAGACTTCAGGTAGCAGCGTTTCCTATATGGATAAAGAGGGAGGTATATATAATTTTGACGATGATTCTGGTTGGATGCGTTTGAATTTAGGAGGGCTTATGGGCAAGAGTATGGGAGGGATTATGCAGGATAATCAAAATCTTGGAACCTTGGAAAAATTATTCACAAGGGGGCAATTAGAATCGGAAGATTATTTTGATGCTACTTCTACAGAATCCTTTAAAGACAAATTCAATATGGGGAGTAGTAATTTCTTTTTCCCCATGGTAGAATGGGGCATAAGGTTCAGGGCCAGTGCATTTGAACGCAATACTGAATTTAATAAACAAGAGGCAGATTGTGGAGAACCGACCCCCTGCAACAAATTTGTTGGAGTAGACGGGTGGGAAGCCACCTTTGAACCCGGAGGAAGATTGAAGAAACTACGGTATCAGGGTACGACCATTGATTACAAATACGGCGATTTCCAGGTAGAATTACCGGAGGCGAAGGAATTTGAGTTTCCATTTTAGATACGAGAGGTAATAGTTAACTCTGTAGTTGTGAAAAATTTATAATAAATATGGGCACATGAAAAAAGTCGTTACGCTGTTAATTGTTACAACAGTAGCCCTTTTAAATGGTATGTTTTCTGCAAAGGCACAAACCAGAAGCACCAAGGAAGCAAAAGTAATACTGATAGTCAATGCAAAGTCCAAAACTATTGATCATATGGAACTGTTAAACACCTTTCAAAAGAGGACTCAGCAAGAAATATTGAAAGATTACCCTTATAGTAAATTTTATTATGGTCTGTTGAGTGGAAGTTATGAATTG
>Ga0265306_10000045_pt1 | contig 41364 bp, 41 predicted proteins | sample Helome_3_FD_192493 | JGI IMG/M metagenome (GOLD analysis project Ga0265306, IMG submission 192493) | Marine sediment microbial communities from subtidal zone of North Sea - Hel_20160420 (Illumina Assembly) | ecosystem: Environmental > Aquatic > Marine > Subtidal zone > Sediment ... | reverse complement strand
TCGATCCGTCGCGGCTGGCTCGAGAGTGGCGATCGAGCGCGTGATTTACGCGGTCGCGACGAATTCGTCGAACTGCCCTGGGATGAGGCTCTCGATATTACCGCTACCGAGCTGCAGCGGGTTATCGCCGAACACGGCAACGAGTCGATTTTTGGGGGTTCATACGGCTGGGCCAGCGCCGGTCGCTTTCATCATGCCCTTGGCCAGGTGCATCGATTCCTCAACGTCAGCGGCGGTTACGTTGCCTCTTTCGCGAGCTACAGCACCGCTGCCGCCCAGGCAATCATTCCTCACGTATTCGGTATGAATTTTCTAAAAATGACCTGGGGCATGCAGAATGCCTGGCCGACGATCGCCGATAACACGCAAACCCTGGTCATGTTCGGTGGCATCAACCCGAAGAATTCGCAGGTCAGCATGGGCGGCGTAACGCATCACGAAACCGATGGCTGGTTCAGGGAATTCGATAAACGCGGCATTCTCCGCATCAACATCAGCCCGCAAATTACCGACACGCCGCCGGGAGCCGAGTGGCTGGCAGTCATTCCCGGCACCGATACCGCAATGATGCTGGGCATCGCGCATGCACTGGAAGCCGACAATCGGGTAGATCGAGATTTCATTGATCGCTGTACCACGGGCTATGATCGATTTCGAAGCTACCTGCTCGGTGAATCCGACGGTGTTGTCAAGACCCCTGAATGGGCTGCAGCGATTTGCGGCATCGATGCCACCTCGATACGGGAACTGGCGCAAACCATGGCGACGACGCGCACCCTGATTACCGTCGCCTGGTCGTTACAGCGCGGGCAGAATGGTGAGCAGCCTTTCTGGATGGCGGCGACCCTGGCAGCCATGCTCGGCCAGATCGGTCTGCCGGGTGGTGGCATTGGCTATGGTTACGGCGCCATAGGTGGCGTCGGTGTTGCGGTAAAACGCATTGCAGGCCTGACGCTGCCGCAAGGTGAGAATCAGGTTGCCGATTTCATCCCGGTGGCGCGCATCGCGGATTTACTGCTCAATCCCGGCCAGCCCTACGACTTCAATGGCCAGCAGCGCAAGTACGCCGACATTCGCCTGGTTTACTGGTGTGGCGGCAATCCCTTTCATCACCACCAGGACCTGAATCGCCTGGAGCAGGCCTTTAAACAACCCGAAACCATCATCGTCCATGAGCCCTGGTGGACCGCGACGGCAAAGCGGGCCGATATCGTATTGCCCGCCACCACGCCGTATGAGCGCGAAGACATTGGCCGGGCCCAGGGCGATTCATACCTGTTTCACATGCCCCGCCTGATCGATCCGGTCGACGAGGCCAGGGATGATTACGAGATTTTTACCAACCTCGCCAGACGCATGGGCCTCGAACAGGAATTCACCGAGGGTCGCAGTGCCGGTGAATGGTTGACCCACCTCTACGAACAGTTCAGGCAGGAAACCATGGCCGACGGTATCGATCTTCCCGACTTCGAAGAATTACGACGCCGGAACTGGATTGATTTACCGGTGCGTGGCGCAGAATACGCGCAAACGCCCTTTGCCGAATTCCGCAAGGACCCAGTCGCGTCACCGCTTTCGACTCCATCGGGTCGAATCGAAATATTCTCGGCGACGATCGACGGATTTGGCTACGACGAATGTCCAGGCCATCCCTGTTGGCAAACGCCTGACGAATGGCTGGGCGCTGAGTTGACAGCCGAGTACCCACTGCACCTGGTCTCGCCACAGCCGGGCGATAAATTACACAGCCAGATGGAAAGCGCGATTGCCGACCTGCCCGGAACACGCCCCACCCCTATCGAAATCAATCCCGAGGACGCCAACACGAGAGGGCTTCATGATGGCGACCTGGTAAAGGTCTTCAATCAACGCGGGGGCTGCAAAGCGCGCGCGCATATCAGCACGGATATCCGCCCCGGCGTGGTCTCACTACCGACCGGCGCCTGGCTCGAAACCGGAATCGATGGCACCGATACCCAGGGCAACCCGAACATATTGACGCGTGATCTCGGCACCTCGCGTATCGGCCAGGGCAGCAGTGCCCATACCACGCTGGTTGAAGTCGCGCGACTGATCGAATAGCCAGCACAAAATCGCCCTAAAACCTGAGGAGCCTGTCATGCCAGATCAAAACCATATTTCACAACTGTTCCGACTTGACGGCAAAGTGGCGCTGGTGACCGGCGCCAGCAAGGGTATCGGCGCAGCGATGGCGCGTGGATTGGCCGAATTTGGCGCCAGTACAGTGCTTAGCAGTCGCAAGCAGGACGCGGTCGACGCGGTCGCTGCGGAATTCAAATCCGATGGCCTGGAAGCCACCGGCATCGCCGCCAACATGGGCAACATCGACGATATCCAGTCGCTCGTCGACGGGACCGTCGCGGTTTACGGTGGTATTGATATCATTATCAACAATGCCGCCGCCAACCCGGTTTTCGGACCGCTACAAAACACCGATGAACGCGCCTTCGACAAGATCATCGATGTCAACCTGAAGGGTCCGTTCGAACTGTGCAAAAAAGCCTATCCGATCATGAAACAGCGTGGCGGCGGCTCGATCATCCATATCAGCTCGATCGGTGGGCTGACGCCCGAAACCGGCATCGGTATTTACAGCGTCAGCAAGGCGGCAATCATCAGTATGACCAAAGCCATGGCGCAGGACTGGGGAGCGGACAATGTCCGTAGCAACGCAATCTGCCCCGGGCTGATAAAAACCAAATTCAGCGAAGCCCTGTGGAACAACGAGAGTTCGTTTGATCGCTTCGTAAACAGAATTCCGCTGGGACGTATCGGTGAACCCGAAGACATAACGGGGCTTGCGGTTTACCTGGCCTCCGCTGCTTCGGCTTACTGCAGCGGTGGCGTGTACATGGTCGATGGCGGTTATTTGGCTAACTGATCACTGCCCAAATCATTCGCAAAGGAAAATAATATGAAACAGATTCTAGGCACCATGACTTTCGGCGACCAGGTCGACGAGGAAAGCGCGCGGGCACTGATTCAACAGTTTACCAACGCCGGTAACCACGAACTCGATACCGCCTACGCCTACTGTGATGGCCTTACCGAGGAAATGCTGGGCAGGCTGCTGCCCCCGCCGGCGCGTGACAAACTGTACATCGCATCGAAGGTTAATCCGTGGAATGACGACGGACTGCAACCAGCCCAGGTCAAGAAACAGATGACCGAGATCCTGCAACGCCTCGGCACCGACCGCATCGATTTGCTGTACCTGCATTCGCCCGACCTCGAAACGCCGGTCACGCAGACATTAGAAAGTTGTTCCGAATTGTTTCACCAGGAAAAATTCAACCATTTCGGGCTCAGTAATTTCGCCTCATGGCAGGTCGCCGAAGTGGCAGAGATCTGTCGTCACAATGGCTGGATGCAACCCACGGTTTACCAGGGGATGTACAACGCCCTGACGCGCGATGTCGAGCGTGAACTGTTTCCGTGCCTGCGCAACTATGGCATTCGATTTTATGCCTACAACCCGCTGGCCGGCGGCATGCTGACCGGCAAGCATCTGGACATGGGCGACATTCCCGACAGCGGTCGGTTCAATGTCGAACGCGGTTATCTCGATCGCTACTGGAAACGGGATTATTTCAACGTTTTGCAGGAGCTGCAAACGGCCTGCCAGGAATTCGATTTAAAGCCAGTCGAGGTCGCCATGAGCTGGTTGGTGAATCATTCCCTGCTCGACGACGAGCTGGGTGACGGCATAATACTCGGCGCCAGCAAGGTCGAGCATCTGGCGCAAAACATGGCAGCCTGTAAGCATGCACCGTTGGACCAGTCGATCCTCGACATACTGGATCGGGGATGGGAAATCATCAAACCCAATTGCTTCAGGTATTTTCGCCCATAATGCTCAATAGGAGCCTTTAGTGGTGTAGCTTCAGTGGTTCACCCTGCTAATCATAAGCTGAACATCAGTGTTTGCCCTGGCCAGTAATGAACGCAGGGAGATGGCATTGACCGTGGGAGTGCCCACCGGAACGGGGCGAAGTTCAATGAGCAGACATTGGAGTAACAGGTTGGCTATACCTGGGAAATTGAACAATTCCAGTTCCAGATTAAAATGCGATATCCCGAATTAAATTGCCTCCCGCTAATAATTATTAAGAAGCCAACGGCCTCTTGAATATACTGTTAGGTGAAATTATGAGAGCCAAAATACTACCCTTTCTTCTAATAGTGTCTATCCCTATATCTGCTGGTATTAGCGTAAGATCAATTTACTCGTTTAACGAAATAATACAGGCATCTCATAATACTTCTTATTCTTTAGAAGAAGAAACTAATCTGTTAGATCAAATGATAGAGAAGGCAGATAAAAACGAAATAGAAGGGCTAGATTTAGTAAGAATATTTAAAAGCCAAAAGAAAACTCGGATTGCGGCCCACGATGTTATGAATTCATCAAATGAATTATCCATTCATATGATTGCAACATTGATTCTTCTCGTTATTGTTCAGATGTGCTTACTATTCTTATACATGAAGAAATGCCATGAAAAATAAATTTCACCTAACAAGTCATTGCAGAACGCCAGCAAAACTGGCGCCTCTGAATGAAGCGTTATGCATCGTCGGATAATATTCAAATTTATAACGGGAGTCTTAATTTTCGTTTGGGCGGAATTTCTTTTAGCAGGAGGCACACCCGGGGATCAGGTGTCCTGCGAAAAACTAGGAGGTACCTGGGGAAGATTCGGGCTTATGGAAATTGATCAATGCAATCTGCCAACCACTGATGCGAACAAAGTTTGTCACGACTCATCCGAATGTGAGGGAGTTTGCTTCACAGATGCAACTGCTCCCAAAGGTACTAAAACTAATGGTCAGTGTTATGACAAAACCATAACATTGGGAACATGCCTGAATTTGGTACATGACGGGATTGCACAAGGACAAGTTTGCGAAGATTAACAAATGAAGCATACCAATCACGTGCAGTCAGACCCGGCAAAGCTGGGCTGATGATGCGAGGCGTCAGCAATTAACATGGAGATTCACCTGGTGAATATTTTTAAGTCTTTAGTACCGCTTCTCGTGGCGGTATTAGTTTTGCCTTTTGGCCAGCTCCGGGCGGAGGGGGAGTTGGAACTCCAGGAAGTAACTGCAGGCGTATATGCAATCGTTGGTGAGCTTGGTAACCGCACAGCGGACAACCTGGGAAATAATGCAACATTTGGATTCGTTATTACAAGCGAAGGTGTTGTGCTCATTGATTCGGGTGGCACTTATCAGGGCGCTCAAAAAATTGACCGGCTTATCAAGAGTGTTACCGACAAACCTGTTGTCAGGGTGATCAATACCGGGGGGCAAGATCATCGCTGGTTGGGTAACGGATACTTCAAAAATCAAGGCGCCCAAATTATTGCCAGCGAAGCAGCAGTAAAGGATCAGAAAGCGCGCTCCCAGGATCAGTTTATTTTGCTGGGCAATCTAGTTGGAGACGAAGTTGTTAAAGAAACGGATGCCGTTTTTGCCGAGAGAACATTCGAGGAACATTTCGAGTTTGGATTGGGTGGCATTATTTTCCAGCTGAGCCATTCGGGCCAGGCACACACGCCTGGTGATAGTTTTGTCTGGCTTCCTCAGAAAGAAGTTATGTTCACCGGGGATATTGTTTATGTCGAGCGTATGCCAGGCGTGGGATCACAGTCCAACAGCAAAAGCTGGATAGATGTCTTTCTAACTATGGCGGCGTACAAACCACGATACTTGATACCAGGACACGGTCATGCAACGGATTTATCCCAGGCCACTAGAGATACTTATGATTATCTGGTTTTCTTACGTAGATCGATCGCTGATTTCATTGAAAACGGTGGCGAAATTTCGGCAATAAGTGACGTGAACCAGGAAAAGTTTAGCTACCTCCAGAATTATCGAGAAATTGCCGGAAGAAATGCGCAACAAGTTTTTACCGAAATGGAATGGGAATAAATTCTTAGTATTAAGTTTGCAGCGCATGCAGTCGGGCAAAGTATCCGCTACACGAGCTTAGTCGGTTAACAGGGTCAGACTGAGTGCCGGCCAGTAGGTAATGATCAATACCGCAATCAGTAGCACCACGAAAAATGGAATGGTAGCCAGGTAAAGCGTCATTACCGGCTTTTCAAAACGGTAGCTGGCGATGAACAGGTTCATCCCTACCGGTGGCGTGAAATAACCTAGCTGCATATTGGCGAGGAAGATTATGCCGAGGTGAACCGGGTGGATGCCGTAACCCACAGCGATCGGCAAAATAATGGGCACGATGATGACAATTGCCGAGAAAATATCGAGCATCATACCCAGTGCCAGCAGAAACAGGTTCAGCAGTATCAAAAAAGTCAGTTTTTCATCGATATGCGACTGGATAAAGGCGAACATCCGTGTCGGCACCTCGGCATCGATCAGGTAGTTGGTCGAGGCCAGCGAGACGCCGATGATAATCATAATACCGCCCACCAGCATCATCGCATCGCGCATGATGTCAGGTAGTTCAGAGATTTTTATCTCCCGGATAATTAATACTTCGACCACCAGCACGTAAACCGCAGTTACCGCGGCGGCCTCGGAAACTGCGAAGTAACCACCATAGATGCCTCCCAGAACCAGAAACGGCAGGGGTATTTCCCATTTTGCAGCGAGAATTGCAGCGACTGCGGCCTGCGAGTCAAAGGCTTCGCGCCGGCTTCTATCCCTGGGTTGCAGCATCGCGTACAAAGACAGCATCACCAGCATCAGCAGGCCGGGAAAAATTCCGGCCAGAAACAGATCACTGATACTAACCGGTTGATCGAGATCCATTTGCTGGGCTACGACGCCATATAGAATCAGGGGTAACGAGGGCGCAAACAGGAGACCCAGGCTGCCGGAGCTGGTCAGTAAACCCAGGTTGAAGTTTTCCAGGTAACCGGCCTGCTTCAACGCCGGGTAAAGCAGTCCTCCCAGCGCGACGATGGTGATTCCCGAAGCGCCGGTAAAAGCGGTAAACAAAGCACAGGCAAAAATGGCCACGATCGCCAGACCACCCGGCACCCAACCAAGCAGGCTATTGGTCAGATCTACCAGGCGCGTGGAAGCATTTCCCTCACCCAGTAAATATCCAGCAAAAGTGAACAATGGAATCGCCAGCAGTACCGGCATTTCAGCCAGCCGGTAAACCTCGATGCTGATAACCGACAGATCGACTTCCTGGCTATAGAAGCCGATCATCGCACTCAGTGCAATAACCACAAACAATGGCGTGCGCAGGATTGCCAGCAGTAACAAAAGTGGCGCCGCAAAACTCATCTCGCCGCCCTCTGCGCAACCTTGATATGCCGCAGATACAGTTGCGCCCAGCAAACCGACATGATCAGGTAACGCAGACCGATTAACGCGAATGTGAGCGGGATGATAACTTCCAGCAGCCAGGCGGGAATACCCGCAAATGAGGTTACCCCATCGGCATAGTCCATCTGGATCCATTTAAAACCGTACCAGGCGACTACCAGGCAGGTCCACGCGCTGACTTGCCCGATTATCGACTGGATCAGGCGATGGGTATTACGGCTGAACAACTTTGACAGTAGATCAATGCGGATATGCCGGTTGTTACGCGTTGCCACCGTCGCGCCGATCAAACCCAACCAGAGCACCAGCACCCGGAGTAGCGGGTCGATCCAGACAAACCCTGAATCAAGGAGGTTGCGCAGTAAAATTTGCGTACCGGCGAGTACGATCATCGCACTCAGCAACAGGACCAGCAGCGCATCTTCTGCGCGGTGTAGCCGTTTTGCCCAGGTTCGCATCAATTACTGGTTGTCGCGGAAACTTTGCAGATATTCCCTGGCCTGACTGACAATTTCTGGAGAAATTGTACCCGACGCGGCCATCTCATCAATGGCGCCATCCGCGATCGACTTCCAGCGCTCGGCCTCACCCGGGTTAGGCGAGACGAAAGTGATTCCGTGCTTTTTCAGCGCTGCTATTGCGGCCAGGTCATCGCTGCGATTAAGCACGTCCAGACGCGCGAACACCTTGCCTACCTCTTCACGGACAACCGCCTGGTCTGCGGCGGATAGCTTGTCAAACGCCTTTTTCTGGACCGCTAGCACTCCGATCAGATACGAAATCGGGGTCTCTGTCATAAACGACGCACTGGTATGCCATTGAAAGGCAATAGCCCCGGTTGGGTTGACTGCAACAGTTTCGATTAACCCCGTTTGCAAGCCGGTAAAAATATCTGATATGGGTAAGGCAACCGGTGTAATCCCGAGCGCCCTGAAAACAATCTGCCCCACCTGATCACCTTCGGGGATCCATACCTTGCTTGCCCGAATCGACTCCAGATCCTGCATCGGTTTCTTCGACAGAATCCTGACAAATCCACCGTCGGATATACCTAGTATGACGAAACCGCTGGCCTCCATTTCCTGTCTTATGACCGGGTCCATTTTGGCACGCACATAATCGACCTCGGCATAGCTATCAAACATCATCGGCAAACCCAGCGCCTGAATGCTCGAATTCACCTGTGCCAGTCCACCCGGGGTAAAGGCACCACCCTGGAGTTGCCCGATCTTTATCTTGCGATGCACGCTCTTATCGTTACCCATCACGCCGCCCGGGTAAAATTTCAGCTTCACCCGACCCTCGGTACGCTGCTCTATCTGTTTGGCGCCCGCTTTCATTTCTTTCATCCAGGTCGTACCGGCAGGTGCCAGGGTCGCTATTTTAAGCCTGGCCGCTCCGACACTGACGCTAAATGCAAGCGCTATGATTGTCAGGCTTAAAATCTTAATTGGTTTATTCATATGATTGTCTCGATATCGATGATTTGAACCAACAAAACCCGAATAGTTTCGTTTAGAAAAAATCCTCAGATTCCGCCAGCAGTTGCTCGGCTTCAAGCTTTGCCAGGGTATTGCTCAAGGTATACCCGGGATAATTGGCAGGCGCAGCTTCGACTGAAGTCAGCAGTGCGTCATGCAACTCCTGGTCAAATACATTTCTAGCATAGTTTTTTGCCATCAGAACGCTGATCATCAGGTTGTGACCCGCGGAAATTTCAATCGCCCGTTCAAAATGGGCTCGCGCCAGCTCCGGTTTACCACCCAGGGCAGCGGGTAACAGTGACTTGATCACCCCGAGATAGACATGCGCACCCCCGCCATCGTAGCCTTCATCGATGACCAGGCAACGCTCGAACAATGCGGTAACCTTTGACAGATCAGCAACCGCATTCCAGTCCGAGGCATTGACCTGGATCCAGCTCGCCCAGGCCGCGGCAAAGCTATACAACGCTTTCAGCTCACTTTTCCCAGTACCCGCCAGGCTTGCCTCGAATTGATCCAGTTTGCTATCGGCAGCATCACAGACCTCGATGTCGTCGATACAAAGCGCCCGGCGCGCGTAGGACAGCGACTTGCTTGCCAGGCGCTGGGCGCGTGGCTCGTCTTCGATAAAGGCCGCGGTATAAGAACCATAGAGCCTGGCTCCCGCCAGCAACAAATTCTGGTTTTCTGGATCGCCCTCGATCAAACCGTCGATCATCAACAGGTAGGCAGGCGCACCGTCGCGAACCGTGGCAGGGTCATCCTGATTCGATATTGCCAGCGAGATGTTATCGGCCATCTGCGAGGTCGCCGAGCTGACCAGGCTGGCACAGCCCGTTAGTACTGAAATAGTCAGCAAAATCCCTAATAGTCTTAACATCAGGTTTGATCCACGTGGGCTTTCACCCGTTTGTTTGTCATATCGGAATAACCGTAAGCTTCTACTTTAGTCAACATATCCCAGAATTGCTTAACCCACTGCTGGTCATCCCTTCGCCCGGAGAGATTCAGCACGGCATCCGCATCGAGCCAGTAATGCTGCTCCTCATCTGCTGGCGTCGCCATCTGCGCAAGCCACCGGGCCGCCGAACCGGCTTCGTCTTCACGGATAGAGAAAGCGCGCATATTGTCACTATCCTGCAACGAAAGCTCGCCATCCGCGGCAATAAAAATATACATCAGAAATCGACTCGATCAGAATTCCGGCAATGTTAACTTAAATTAAATTTCCGCAACAAAATAATTGTCCCAACGCTGATCCAGAATCCGGATTCCCTCGCTTATCGATACCGCGCCAAGTCGTCCGGCTGACGTTTCTACCAGTCCCAGGGCGAGCAACTTACGCAGCGCATCGTCGATCTCAAAATCGATGCTGCAATCCCAGCGCGAATCGAACCAGTGCTCGATTTTCCGGTCCAGCTCCTCTTTGCTTAGTGCCGCGTCACTGGTCAGCAAAAAGTAATACGCGAGAATGGCTTCTTTAGATTCTTCCTCTTCGGCATCGTTGGCCAACCGATGGAAAACGCCTGCATTATTATCCAGATTTTTAAAATAAAGGTTCCGCGTCAAGGTCTCCATGAAGCGGAGCTTCCTGTTCTTGAAATTGCTGAATTGCTTCCACAGGTACCCTCCCAGCGCAGCCGCGCCGGCAAACAGGGCCATCACACTGGCCTGATTTATTTCAGCTGGCTGATTATGGACACCTAACCAGTAGCCAAACAACGAACCGAGCAGTACCAGGGACGCACCCAGCTTGGTGGTGAGTACAATGCCACCACTAACCAGCGCCGGAACACCAATCAAGAGCTTATCGATCAAGCGCATACGCACTCGCGTATTCGGGAACAGCATTTCAAGATCTGCCTTGGGCACATTGCGAAACAACTTGAGCAGGGTCGCGCCGGCACGGCAGCTGGCAAAGTCGTGTTTGGTGTGTTCAAAGTCATCGCGTATGCGCAGGTAGACAACCACCCGTTCAAAATTGACAAACTCGATGCTTGTTTTACGCAGGCCAAACCAGCTTGAAACGGTCTCGTGCCTGACCGATTCACCGCGCGCAAACAGTGAAACCTCGGAAAAGTCGTCGAAATCAACATGCAAACTGATTTTGAACAAAGATGACTCGGATAGCGCCCGGTTTAAATCGGCCTGGGTGACGCGTTCGTAATTGGCTTTCTCAAGCAGGCCGTCGAGCAGCTCCACAAAAGACCCGTCAACACGGGAATCGAGAAATTCCGGGCGTCGTGTATCCGTGTCAGGGTCGGTATCGGCGTAGGTACTCTTTAAAGCTTCAATTAGCTGGTGAAACTCAAAATGAAATATCTGCTCCAGCATATGACCAAGCTGACGAAAGTCATCGACATCAATACCTGGATTGTTCTCCCGGATACACATTTCGACGATATCCTGTCGCCGGTACGGAATAAATCTGAATTTTCTGGCTTTAGCTGGCATCAGGTAATAATGCCAGTATATGAGCGCCTGCGAAATGATTTGTACTGCAATTGCTTGCGACATGAATCATAAAATCAGGGCCAATTCGGCAACCCTGTGAAATACCAGCATGCCAGGGATAAATTTTAGCGTGGTTCGTGGAATATTAAATCAGGGCTCACGGCTTCTATCATGAGGTACGGTTTGTCGAGCTCCACAATTATTGATATCGTCCGTACTGACCTGCCGGAAATAGTTATAGCGGTCATTAATTCTGTCATTTGTCGGTAAATCACCGGCCGGGCAAACAATCACAGGTTAGAAAATTTTATCATGAGCGATACAATCGTGGAGCAACCTCACCAGCTCGACGCAGCTGAGTCGGCTACAGTGCGGCTGGTACAAATCACAGATTGTCATATTTTCGCAACGGCGGAAGATTGTCTGCGGGGTTTGAATACACGGCAGAGTTTCGCAGCGGTTCGCGACGCCGTAGTCAACCATCAAGACGGGCTGGATTTGTTGCTGGCAACCGGGGACCTGTCACAGGACGGCTCAACCGCGTCTTATGCGTACCTGGTGCAGGCGTTTGACGGTATGGGGATTGCTACCTTCTGGCTACCGGGTAACCACGACGATAGCAATGCCTTGCGGGAGCACTTCACAGGGAAGTGGATTCATGCCAGCAAGCATGTGTTGATTGGTGACTGGCAGATAGTGTTGCTGGATTCCACTATCAAGGGTGAAGTCTGCGGGCGGGTGTGCGCGGCCCAGCTAGATTTTCTGCAGCGTGCTCTAAAGGCCTATCCCGACCGGCACGCGCTAGTTTGTCTCCACCACCAGGCGCTGGACTGCGGTAGCGAATGGCTGGATCTGAAAGGATTGAAAGACAGCGACCAGCTGCGCGCACAACTCGCACAATACGACAATCTGAGGGCCGTGCTGTGGGGCCACGTGCATCAGGAATCTCATCACATAATCGATGGCGTCGAATGGATGTCGACCCCATCAAGCTGCGTTCAGTTCAAACCCGGCAGCAAGGATTTTGCGCTCAGTAGAGAAGCACCGGGATACCGCCATCTCAGCCTGTATGCGGATGGCAGGATCGAAACCGCAGTGCATCGGGTCGATCATGGCAAATCAGAAATCAATTAATCGATAACGGGCAACTAATCAGACGGCAGCGACATCCAGAACGTGTTGCCCTGCTCCAGACCTTCGGATTCAGCCCGGAGTTTACCCTGGTGAAACTCGATAGTACGCTTCGCCAGCGCCAGTCCTGACGCTTTGACAGGACTTAACTATCTTCAAAAAGTGATTCCAGAATCGGGCAGGTCTGCGCACTCTTCGCTGAACCATCACAGAATGAGGAAATCTGGCTTAAGCGGCGTTTGATCTTTTGTAAATCTCGAATTTTGACCGCTATCTCGTCGATATGCGCCTGCGTCAATGATTTTACATCGGCTCGCGTATGGGTTTCCCCGGGGTCGGTCAGCTCGAGTAGTCCCTGAATTCTTTCGCTCGAGAAACCGAGCGATTTGGCGCGTTGGATAAAATTCAGCCGACGCACATGCTCATCGTCATAGCTGCGATAGCCCGATGCGGTACGCGCGGGTGCCGGAATCAGTCCAATCGCTTCGTAGTAGCGAATGGTTTCAATGTTACAACCCGTGCGGGTGGCAAGCTTGCCTCTTGTCAGCATCGATCATATCTCCAGTTTCACAAGTCTTTCCCCCTTGCCGGGACCATCAGCAGTTATGCTGCCTGGGGTTGACAAATCCGGGGCAGGAATCAATCCTATCTCAGACCTTGCAGCTAATACAGAGTTCAGTACCTGCAAATATTACTATCTGAGTAGTATTGACCCTGTAGCAGGTACAGAAATTATCATGGATGAATATTTGAACGGAGTAAAAATATGAATTTTCTCAAAATCGGGATTATTTCGACCCTGTGCCTGGTTAGCTGGAACACCAGCGCAGCCGAACGCTGGTTCAACCAGGCCGTGGTCGATTATGGCGCCGGACTGTTTCAACAGAACTGTGCCGTCTGTCATGGCGCCAATGCCGAGGGTACCAGCGACTGGAAGAAAACGGATGCGGATGGTAACTATCCACCGCCACCGCTGGATGGCAGCGCTCATGCCTGGCACCACTCGATTCCCCAGCTGGCCAGATCGATCAAGGAGGGTGGGATCAAGCTGGGCGGCGTCATGCCACCATTTGCGGATAAGCTATCTGACCAGGACGTGCTCGCAGTCATTGCCTATTTTCAGTCCAAGTGGCCAGATGAAATTTATACCCGCTGGCACGATCGAAACATGCAGTAATTTACAGCTTTGCTATGATGCGGTCTTTGTTGGCATAACGGGGCAAGTCGATGTCGCTCGGTAGCTTTTTTAAGTCACTTCTCGTCGGTTCATCTGGTACCGGGCAAGTCAAGCCTTCGGAGCCGGTCGATTACAAGGGCTTCGCGATCGAAGCCGCGCCGATTAACGAAGACGGCAAGTATCGTACCGCGGGTTTTATCAGTGGCGAAGTTAATGGTGAGACCAAACGGATTCAGTTTATCCGCGCCGATCAAAACGCAGACCTGCAGATGGCGATCGATCATTCAATCTCGAAGGCACAGCAGATTATCGATGAACAGGGTGTGGGCCTGTTAGATAAAACTCATCTTTAAGTCAGCCCGGCTGCAGCAACTATTTTCTCCAACCGTGATTCAACAGGCGCTAATCAGTAACAAAAAAACCCGGCGTCCTGGCCGGGTCAAATTCGTGCATGTCTTAAGGGTGGTTACTGCGTCTAACTTACAGGAATGCTGCGCAAATAGAAGTGACCTTGTTCACTGGAGAAACCCTGACCAGTTTCCAATTGAGAATTCTTTGACGCCCGGGGGCATATTGTTTTCTCGCAATGATTGCTGTTTAAACCGATTCTTTCGCCAGTTCCTGCTTGAGTAACTCAATACGCGGACGCGCATCACCGGCGTTAGGTTTTATTTCGAGTAACATTTCGAAAGCGTTTATCGCACGCTGGTAATCGCGCTGCGAACCCAGGATCATGCCCAGCCCCCAGATTGCGCCGAAATGTCTGGGTTCGAGTTTGAGCGTCTGCTCGATATCATCTAGCGAACCTGCGTAATCGTTCTGGTAGAAACGCACTGTGGCGCGACGATTCCAGCCTTCGGAGAATTGCGGCATCGCTTCGATGATACGCGAGTAAATCAACTCCGCATCCGCGAGATCGCCTCTACGTACCAGTTGCGCTGCTTCCAGCATCAAGGCATCGATATCATCCTCGCCACTCTCATACCAGATTTCCCATATCGTCGCTTCGGCCTCTCCAAGCGCAGTCGCATCCTGACTTGTTTGCAGGGTCTGAAACAATCCGTCGAGTCGCTGATCGGTTTGATCGGCAAAGCCGATCAGTGGGAAACAGCAACCCAGGGCCAGCATTACGGTCAAAACCAGTTTCAATATTTTCATGATTTCTACCCCCGGTATCCGCTGTTCAAATCCCGATAATGCTAACAGTGTTTTGCCGGTGATTCTAATCGGCCTCGTCGATGTCGATACCGTGCTGAAGGTTGAAGACTCTGATTTCACTTACCTGTCGAAATAACCGGCTCCAGATTCAGGCATTATTGACAGGAAGTACTAAAGTAATCAGCAGAGCCTGTAGAATTATGTTCGAGCAGATTTCGTTTCACCAACCGGATTGAGCCCGAGGCAACCTGTGAGCAGCGACAAATGGACTGGCCAGTAATTTTATTTTTTGCCGTGCTGGCTTTTTTCGCCTATCGTGGCTACAAAAAAGGCCTGCTCAGGTCCCTGTCCCGGGTGCTAAGCCTGCTGGCCGGTTATTCTGCCGCGATTCTTTTCGCCGAACAGGTCTCAGACATCCTCGCTTCCCGCTTCGAACTGGAAGGTATCGTCTCTTTTATTGCTGCTGGACTCGGTTTGTTTTTCGCGGCCGGCATCGCAGTCAGCATCGTTTTCTGGATTATTGCGCAACTACTGCCAGTACAGGAAACTCCGTCGACGGCATCATCCCTGGGTGGACTTGCAGTAGGATTGATGGTCGGCGCGATCGTCGCCATCACGGTCGTCTGGTCATTCACATTTGTACGCGATTTTCGCAGTAGCCCGGAAGTTGACGCGCTGGCGCAAACTGACAAGAGTAAAATAGAAATCCTCGCCAGTAAGGTCGCCGGTAAAGCGGTCAACACCGCGATGTCGCTGGGCTCCGTCAACCCCGAGGTCGCCAGACTGAGCGCCGCGATGATCGAAGCGCCGGCCGAGATTTCACAGCATGTCCAGCAGCTCATGAGCAGTGCCGATTTCCAGGCCCTGCTGGCTGACCCGCAAACCCGGGCGGCGTTGGAAAGTGGTGATACCAGGGCCCTGCAACAATTGCCTGCTTTTCAGAATCTAATAAAAAACCCCGATCTACTGGCACTGGCAGAGTCGACCGGCATGCTAACCGATGTTGCCGAAGGTACAGGGCCAACGGGCGCCATACTTGCCACCCGGATGACAGATATCTGGGGACGCGTAGAGCGGGTAAAAAACGATGCCCGCGTTCAGGAAATACTTGGCGATCCGGAGTTCCAGCAAAAAGTGCAGTCCGGAAACCCAATGGACATGTTAACCAATCCCCGCCTGATGGAACTGGCAAATATTATTTTCGCCGAACCTGAAGCGCCTGCCGACGAGCCTGTCGGCGAAGACGTAAACACCTCTCAAAGCGAAAGCAATACCCGGCAAAGCCCGGAGAAAAAAACGAAAATCTATAGCTGGACCGACGAAAACGGCCAAATTCACATTAGCGACATCAAACCAGAATCTTGACCCCCTCACCCTCGCGCGGTCGCAAGGATACCCATCCGGCCAGCCTTGTTATATTCTATTCGCTCGTAACAACCCGACGTACCCAATGGCATCACTACAGGATCAATTACTCAAGGCCGGGCTGATTGATAAAAACAAGGCCAATAAGGCAAGCAAGGACAAGCAAAAGCAGGCCAATCTGGCACGCAGGTCAGGGGCTAAAACGGACAACGCGGTAAAACGCCAGGCTCAACAGGAGCGAGATCGAAAACTGGCGCGCGATCGTGAACTGAATCTGCAAAAACAACAGGCATCCAGTCAGAAAGAAATTGCCGCCCAGGTAAAGCAGTTAATCGAAATGAATTGCCTGGACAGAAACCAGGGCGAGATTCCCTATAGCTTCATATATAAAAACAAGGTGAAGAATATCGTTGTCACCGCGGATATGAAGAATCAGCTCACCCTCGGTCGTCTCGCAATTGTGACTTTTCTGCTAAATAGCCAGCGTAAATTTGAAATCGTACCTGCCCCGGTGGCTGAAAAAATCGCGCAGCGGGATGCCGACGCCGTAGTTCATCTCAACCAGAAAGTCGAGATGGAAGAAGATGATCCCTACGCCGACTTCCAGGTCCCCGACGATTTGACCTGGTGAGGCAATGTCCTTTTCGATACCGGTGACGGTTTTCGAGCTAAATAGTCATTGAAAAAATTCTGGTATCCGGGGCCTTGCGCAGCAGGCGCAGATCAAATGCCATACAGATATTTCTGACAAAAGGTCGCGCGTGTTCCGGAACTACCAGCTTGTTATCCGCTAATTCCACTAAACCATCGGCTTCCATTTCCGCCAGCTTGAGGAGGCACTCCTGCAACTCCGGGAACTGGTGAGCCTGGTCCTCCCAACTGGTCTCGAACTGGCACATGATATTAAGAATATGCTGTCTCACGATGCGATCTTCTGTGGTCAGTAAATGACCTCGAAATATCGGTAACTCGCCCTGGTTGGCACGGGTTTCGTACTCGGGAACCGTTTTTTCATTTTGCGCAAATGCGTACCAGGAATCACTAATCGACGACATCCCCAAACCGATCATCAACCGGGTTTTACTGGCCATGTATCCCATAAAGTTACGGTGTAATTTCCTGCTGATTAATGATTGATACAGGGAATCGGTTTTCAGCGCAAAATGATCCATGCCGATTTCTTCATACCCCAGCTCCGAAAACAGTTTCTTACCTGCCTCGTACAAGGCTCTCTTGGTTTCATTTTTAGGCAGGTCCGCTTCGCTGAATCCACGTTGACCGGTGCCTTTTATCCAGGGCACGTGCGCATAGCTGTAGAATGCCAGTCTATCCGGAACCAGCTGGTTGGTTTTATTGATCGTATCGATTACATTTTCCAGGGTTTGATGTGGTAAACCGAAGATCAAATCATGACTTACCGAGGTAAAACCGGTTTCCCTGGCCCATTCCGTCACCTGCCTGACCTGCGCAAAACTCTGCATCCGATTAATTGTTTTCTGCACCAGGGGATCGTAATCCTGAACCCCAAAACTGCATCTGCGAAAGCCGAGGTCATACAAGGCGTCGAGATGCGACCTCGTTGTACTGTTGGGATGCGCTTCGAACCCATACTCATTTCCCTCCGCTACCGCGGCATGTTCCAGGATTCCTTCGATCAAATATTTCAGATGGTCCGGACTAAAGAATGTCGGCGTACCGCCACCGAGGTGTAGTTCCTTAATTCTGGGCGTTTCGTCGAACAACTCCCGGTAGCTCTTCCATTCATTCAGTACCGCATCGATATACGGTTTTTCAACGCTATGTCTCTTGGTAATTCGTTTGTGACATCCACAAAACGTACACAGGCTTTCACAATAAGGAAGGTGAATATATAAACTGATACCTTCACTGGAATTACTTTCCTCAAATGCCCGCACAGCCGTATCTTTCCAGATGGTCGGAGAAACCGATGTTTCATCCCAGTAGGGAACGGTTGGATAGCTGGTATAGCGCGGTCCGGGTATATTGTATTTCTGAATTAAATTATCATGCATGTCAGGGGTGAGTTCAACAAACCGGGCCAGGTGGATTTTCCCGCAATCCCCTATGTTAACAGAACCAATATATATATCATGATCAGGATCTGCTGCTATCGAATTACGCCCGCAAAGCAACCAACAGTTAACTCAATCGAGGTCCTATGCTACCGCTGAATTTATCTGCCAACGAAACCCGCATCATCGGCTGCCTGATGGAGAAATCCGTCACCACGCCGGATCAGTATCCGCTAACGCTTAACGCGCTGACCAACGCCTGTAACCAGAAGTCTTCACGTGACCCGGTGATGTCGCTGCCGCAGGGCGTGGTGCAACATGATGCGCGCTTACTGGAGAGTAAGCATCTACTCAGGATCGAGGAAGGTTTCAAACGCGGGGTGGAAAAATATGCGCAGCGATTTTGCAATACATCATTCAGTGAATTGCAATTCGACGCGGCGCAATTCGCCATCGTTTGCCTGTTGCTGCTGCGCGGTCCGCAAACCCCGGGCGAACTTAAAGCCCGCAGCGGACGGCTGCATGAATTCGCCGACAATGCCGCGGTGGTGGAAGCACTCGACGGCTTGATCGAGCGCGAGGGCGATGCCCTGGCGGTTCAACTGCCACGCACTCCGGGACGCAAGGACGCCGAGTATATGCATCTTTTCTCGGGTCCTGTCGACATCGAAGCACATGCTGAAAAGGCGCAGTCTGAAGCAGGCAGTGAGTCCCCGGCACGGGTCAGTATGACTGAGCTCGCGCAGCGGGTTACCGATCTCGAGGCCGAGGTCGCCGAGCTCAGAAAACTACTGGAGTAATACAGTAAGCCGGTACACTATTCTTTTGCGACAAACTGCAGCGACTGGCGCGTGGTACGCCGGGTCTGCCGGCGCTTGACAGGCGAGCCGTTAAGGCGCTGCTGGATTCAGTCAGTTTTTATAGGAAGGATCTTTAGCTTCGAGTAAACGAAGCACCGCGTCCCAGGCCATGTTGACATGATCAGGCGTTTCGCTGGCGCGCGCCTTGCCCTCAGTCGCCAGCTCATCGACGATCTCGGCAGCGGGAGTCACCATTTCCGTACCTGAAGCCAGTACATCGACCTGCACCTTGCAGGCGTTCTCGACCGTGTAGAGATAATAAAATGCTTCGGCGACGCTGCGACCAACCGTCAGCAAGCCATGGTTTTGCATAACCATGATCCAGCTATCGGCCATGTCTGCACCCAGTCGCTCGCACTCTTCGCTATCCATACGCGCGATGCCGTAGGCGTGATAGCAAAGCATGTCGCGAATCTCGTTAGCTTGCTGGGTCAGGGGTAACAGACCGCATTCCATGCACGAAACCGCCATGCCCGCGCGGCTGTGACTGTGCAGGGCCACGTTGATATCGGGTCGCGCCTTCAGCATCGCGGTATGAATAGCATGCCCCGCCTCGTTGTAGGGATAGTCACCGTCAATCACGTTGCCATCGAAATCGACCTTGATCAGGTTGCTGGCGCAAATTTCATGGAACAACAATCCGTAGGGATTGATCAGGTATTGCTGCGGATGACCCGGAACCCTGGCACTCAAATGGGTAAATATCGAATCGGTCCAGCCGTAGTGCACGAAAGCCCGGTAACAGGCTGCAAGCTGAACTCGAAGCTGCCATTCTTCTTCGTTACAGTCTTTGGAAACAAGTTGTGGGGTCGGGTTGCTCATGGAATCTCCTGGACTTCAATCTGGTGCTTTAGTTGATCGCTTTGCCGGGGTGAGGCTGCGACTAAGATACTGATAAAAATCCCAGATAGTACCTTCAAGATCGCGCGCTGCCAACGGACCGGGTTCGTGAAAACGAGATCCCAGCCCCTGCTGCACCCTGATTAAAACCTGCTTGTCTTCGGCCATGGTGTGTTGAAACAGTTTTACCGCATTATCGACATCCTGCTGTGACCAGTCTTCACCATAAAAGATCAGCCCCATTTTCACCCTGACCCGGCCGGTCGATTCAGGACGAATGCACAAAAACGAGCTGTAGTCGCTGCCAACCCCGACCGTAAGCCCGGGCGGAACCGCAAACATGACGCAAGTGTCCATTTGTTCATCGCTTAAGTCGGGATGACCGATTCGGTCATCCGGCAGGCGCGTGGTAAAGCCGACGCTATAGCCGAAATGGCGTTTACCGGGTTGCAGATGACTGCAAAGCCGGCTCGGATTGACCTTGTGCAAGGTGTCTTTATGCAAGGGTGTCAGGTGATACCCTTCCATGAAGTTTTCCAGCAGGCATTTCCAGTTTGTATCCCAGGTCTCTTCGGCCAGGTAGCGCAACGACATTTGTTCCAGGTGATAGTCATTGATCACCGCATCGAGGGGCGCGAGCTGCTTTTTCAGGCTCGCCGCACGCGGGTTCAAATTGACAAAAATGAAGCCCCGCCAGAATTCGCACTTCAGTTCAGGCAGTCGGCATTGCTGCAGGTTAAACACCCCGTGCGAATCCAGATGCGGTGCATTCACCAGTTGCCCGGTGGTGTCATAGGCCCAGTGATGGTAAGGGCACAAAAACTTCCTCGCATTACCGCTGCCCTCGGCGAGGACAGTGCCGCGATGACGGCAAACATTGGACAGCGCCCGGATCTCGCCGTCCCGTCCATGGACTACCAGGATCGGTTCGCCGACGTGATCGAAAGCAAAGTAATCGCCTGGTTGGCTGACCTCTTCGACCCGTCCGACACAAAACCAGTCCCTGGCAAACAGTTCATCGCGCTCGGTTTGCATCCAGCCAGGATCGGTATAAAAAGCGCCCGGCAGCGAGAATCCCTGCTCATAGGGTTTATCCTTTATCGATCGCAGAGTCTTCAAAAACAATGAATTCTGCGTTTTCATCGGAATCGATGCCATATGCCTGGACCCGTCAGTTGGGTTTTAATCGTTGCTAAGTCGCTGTGTTCACCTATATTAAATAACTGGAGTTAAATAAAACAGGAGAATTCACATGAGCGAAGCCATTCTAGCGGACGATGCAAATCCGTATAGTGCACCCGATGCAGCGCTGGATACCGGGCAGGATGATCTTTATCAGCCGAAAATTTTTTCCTTGAGTGGTCGAATCGGACGTATGCGCTATCTGGCTTACAATGCCGGCGCTAACCTGATTTTGTTCGCAGGAATGATTCCGCTGGCAGGAGGATTTGCCGGTCTCGCGTCGGCTACTGATATGAGCTCGGCATTCGGTATCATCTACGTCATTGCCAACATTGCGGCACTTATTATCGCCGTTATGTGGGGGAAGCGGAGATTGAACGACCTCGGCCGCTCTGGTTGGTGGATGCTGTTACTCTTCGTTCCATTGGTAAACCTGATCTTCATTATTTACCTGCTCGCCTTCGGCGGTACCGACGGTTCAAATAACTATGGTCCTGCCCCGGTGAAAAATACGATAGGGGTAATAATTCTTGGATCGGTGATACCGGTCATATTTATTCTCGGTATCGTGGCCGCGGTGGCAGTGCCGATGCTGGCCGGTTGAGCACGGATAGTCAGCTGGAACACAGGCAAACTCGAGCAGCCATCACGCGAAAGCCGGTAACACCTCTTTGCAGAATAGTTCCAGTGAACGCTTCTGTTCCTTTTGCCCCAGCCCCATGCTGGCGTAGTAGATAAAATCGTCAACGCCAAGCGCTTCGTAGCGCTTGAGCTTGGCGATCACATCGTCAGGAGAACCGAACATCAGGTTTTCTTCCAGCATATCCGCGTTGTACTGCTCGCGATCGGTTAATTCGTCGAGCGGGATCTGTTTCGGAAAACCATTGTTGACATCGCCCAGGTTACGGAACAGGTTTTCGAACTGACCCAGCACTGACTGAATCGCCCTGATCGCGGTGTCACGACCAGCCCCATCTTCATAGAGCGCGGTGTGGCGCATCATTGCAAATCTCGGCCGATCGGCACCGGGGTATGCAGCGATCGCTTCATCGAGCTGAGATTTGTACAGCTCCGCCTCGGCAAATGGTCGCGTCAACGGCCATGACATGACGTGACAATTATTCTTCACCGCGTAGTCGAAGGTTATCGGCGACCTGGCCGCGACCCATATCGGCGGATGCGGTTTTTGCACCGGTTTCGGCACCGAGGTCGAGGTCGGAAAAGTCCAGAACTCGCCATTATGTTCATAGTCACCTGCCCACAATGCCTTTAACGCGGGCAGCATTTCCTGCATGTACTTATAGGCGTCCGATTGCTTGAGGCCGGCATGCATACGATCAAACTCGCGCTGGTAAGCGCCTGAACCGAGGCCGAACTCAAGCCGTCCGCCACTGATCAGATCGGTGAACGCGGCTTCTCCGGCCAGGTTGATTGGGTGCCAGTAGGCCGCCACCGCAACTGCGGTACCGAGGCGAATATTATCGGTATGACCAGCCCACCAGGTTAAAATCTGGAACGGATTGGGTGCAATCGTCATCTCCAGTGCATGATGCTCGGCTGCCCAGGCCACACCGAACCCGGCCTGATCGGCCATCTGCACCATTTCCAGGGTATGTCGCGCAACATCGTTCATCTCCATGCCGTCGTCCATACGCTCTAAATTGATTGCCAACTGAAATTTCATTTTGCTCACCTTCTGCTTCGGTTTAACCGGCTGTTACCGGCTGTAAATAACGGTCGATATTAATCCTATTCCTGGAATTTCGAAACTTCTTCCAGCAAAATCGGAATCGCCAGGTTACAGGAATGGATTCCCATTACCGTGGTCAATTGAATTGTTTCGAGAATCTCTTCCATACTGGCGCCTGCCTTGAGGGCATTCTGGATATGGCGACGCACGCCGGGCCCGTATAGATGCGTGGTGGCGGCATTAATCGCGATCAGGATCAATTCCTTGTACTTCTGTTCGAGCGGGCCCTGCGACTGCGGCACATTACGAAACGCGAGATAGGCTTCGAGAAAGTCAGGATCGAGTTCGCGGAATTGTTCCCACAACGGGTTCCAGTCACCTTTCGCCTTATGCTGCTCGGTATGCGGGTAAGATTTGCGCTCATCAGCCATAATCACTCATCCTCCCCGGTGTTTGAAAGAGTCGCGACGAAAGCTGTAAAGCGCTGCTGGATCGACCGCAATGTCGACCACCGCTGGCTTGCCACAATCAAGCGCGGCCTGCACCGCTTCCCCGACCTCCCCTATGCGCTCAACCCTGAAACCCGCTGCACCGTAGAGTTCGGCGACCTTGTCAAACGGAGGACTGCTGATATTAGCGCCGATGTAGCGCTCACCGAAAAAGTCTCGTTGATAGGCTTTTTCCGCACCCCAGCACTGGTTGTTCATGACGATGGTGACGGTATTGATACCGTGATCAACCGCCGTACTCAGTTCGGAAATGGTCATGCCGAAACCACCATCACCCATCAGGCTCACGACCGACTTATCGGCTCGGGCCAGCTTGACGCCGAGACCGCAGGCAAACGAGAAACCGACCAGGCCGAAATCGAGCGGGGTAAACAGGCACGGTGGCTCCCAGTAGTTCAACGCATCGGTGGCCTGCAGGCAAAGCGTTCCGGCATCCATCGTAATCGCCGCGTTTTTCGGTAAAACAGCGCGCAGTTCCTTGTACAGCCCCGAGGGTTGAATCGGGTGCGCCTCGGATTCAGCATTTGCGTCACGTTGCTGCAGGTAGCTCTGTCGCTCTTCAATAAAAGCCCGGGTCCAGGCATCCACCTCGGCGCGAGCCTCGAGCTTGCCGAGTTCGTCACAAAGCTGCCTGGCGGTCGCCCGTGCATCGGCCCAGATTCCAAGCGTAATCGGGAAATAGCGACCGATCGCGGTCGGTTCCAGCTCTACCTGGATTATCTTCGCCTGCTGGTTGATATTGTCGTATGAGTAGAACGTCGAATTAAATCCGAGACGGGTACCCAACGCCAGGATCACGTCGGCTTCTTGCGCCAGTCGTGATGCGACCACGTTACCGCGCGGCCCCATTTGTCCGGCATTTAATGGATGCTCAAACGGTATCGCATCACCATGCCCCGGGGCGAGGATGATCGGTGCATTGAGCGCTTCGGCCAGGGCCAGCGCATCGGCGTGGCCGCCGGTATTCTTGATCCCGCCACCGGTCACGATTACCGGTTGTCTGGCTTCACGCAAAATCCCGGCCGCCTGCTTGATCGCCTCAGCGGCCGCAACAGGTACATTCTGCGAACGGTAACTCTGCGGTGATTGCAAGTCTGCAAACTCGGTCACCTCGGACAGTACATCCCTGGGCAGATTGAGCTGCACAGGGCCCCGGCGTGGCGTCATCGCGGTACGGAAAGCCTCGCGAAACATTTCTGGCACACGCCCGGTTTGCGTCACGGTCCAGGTTTTCTTGGTAATCGGTTTGAACAATGCCTGTTGATCAACTTCCTGGAAGGCATCGCGGTAGACATGCGCCGAGGACAGCGAACCGGCAATCGAAACCACCGGTGAAAACGCGGCGTAGGCCTGCGCGAGACCCGTCACCAGGTTAGTTGCACCCGGTCCATTTTGCCCGGCAAGCACGACGCCGGCGCGTCCCGACGCACGCGCGTAGCCATCGGCCATATGCGTGCCGGTGCGCTCGTCGTGGACGCCGATAAAATTTATCTCGCTCGCATCATACAGGGCATCGAACATTTCCATCGTGGCCGAGCCGATCAGGCCAAACACATGCTCAACTTTTTCAGCCTGCAGCGCTGCGACCGCAGCCTGCCCACCCGACATTTTTTTCATTTATGGCTCCTGAAAATCGCTACTTAGTATCCGGCAGTTCTTCGAGAAATTCCACCAGGGCGGTGACAAAAAACGACGGATTTTCGCACAAGCCCATGTGCTGCAAACCGGGCACGATAATGACTTGCGCCCCGCTGATTTCACTGGCGATGCTCTGGCTCATGGCGGGCGTGCTGCCACTGTCGTTTTCACAGGTCATTATCAGTGTCGGATGGGTAATCGGCAGCTGCGGCCGGATTAACTCAACCACCCCGAATGCCAGCACCTGCCGGCACAGTGCATAACTTTCGGGATCGTTCGCCAGAACCCAGCCACGTACAGTGGCGATAAAATCGGGATTAGCCGCAATAAAATCCGCAGTAAACCAGCGTTCGATGGTGGCATCCAGCGTCGCACCCGGACCACCCGCGGCAGAATCCAGCGCGCGTTGCTCGACCAGCTTCTGCGCTTCAGGCTCACGCTCATGCGGTGAATTCAGAATCGCCATGGCGCGCAACCGGTCGGGATGATCCATGGCAAAACGCCGATTGATCATGCCACCCAGGGAGAAACCGATAATCGAACATTGCTCTATCGCCAACTCATCCAGCAACCCAAGCAGCTGTTCGGAAAACATCGTTAGCGACGGGGTTCCCGGGGGTGGCGCACTCTCACCATGTCCATACAAATCGTAACTTAAAACCCGATAGCGATGAGATAAACGTGATGAGAATTTTTCCCAGACATGCCGATTCAGACCAAGACCGTGAACCAGCACAATGACCGGCGCATCGTCTGGCCCGCCAAGTTCGTAAACACTTCCATTACGGCTGGCTGTGGACATGAGGAAGACTGCGTTAGTAAAATCGAGTCGCCTAATTTAACCCAGCCGGCAATAAAATGAGAGTGATTTATCATCCCAATCTGCTAGCAACACCCGGCAGCAGTTAAACGGGAGATAGTTTCATGCTGCCATGATCCGGTCTCAGGGAAGCAATTGCAGACAGTGGTCGCGGGTCTCGCCCATCATGGCGGCGGGCGCGCCCGCCTTGGCGAGGACGCGGGTACCGAAATAGGCACTGATGATAAACGCGGCCAGCGATGCAGCCTGTTCCTCATTTTCGGTCTGTGCTTGCAATGCCTCCATAATCGCCACCTTCAATCGACGGATAGTCGTCTTGACCTCGCTTTTCACCTGCTTGTCGGTGACCGCCATTTCCACGCTGGCATTGCATAACAGGCAGCCACCGGCAAAATCACCTCGTTTGGTCGATTCAATCACGTTGTCAAACAGGCGGGCGATTTTCTGCCTGGCGCTACCCTCGCCATTGAGCAGATCGATTCCTGCCTGGATTCGCGTTCGGTCATAATGCTTTAACGCGGCCAGATACAGCGCCTGCTTGTCGCCGAAGGCACCGTAAAGACTACCCTTGAGCAATCCCGAAGCGGCAACCAGGTCCTGCATCGACGTGGCTTCATAACCTTTATCCCAAAAGACCTTCATCAATTTCTCGATAACCTGAATTTCTTCAAACTGTCTGGGCCTGGCCATATTCAATCCATTTAAATAGTTAAATTAGTTATTGACCAAACGGTCAATAACTATTATATTACTGCAATCGGCTGTTTTTCAGCCATATTTTTCAACTAGTTTATGACCATTTGGTCAATAATTCAACCCGGAGAAATAGAATCATGCCCGATCGATACGATATTGTTATTCTCGGCGCCGGTAATGCCGGCTTCGGTGTTTCCCAAATCGCCCACGCCGCCGGCAAGTCGCTTGCCTTTGTCGAATCTGACCAGTTCGGTGGCACCTGCCCTAATCGCGGTTGTACGCCAAAGAAGGTGCTGGTCGCGGCGGCGCATGCCCTGCATGAGATCGAAATTGCCCACGAGCATGGCATCGAGGTCGGACCCGCCAAACTCGACTGGTCTAAATTAATCGATCGTAAGAGCGATATGATCGATTTCATTCCCGGCGCGATGGAAGACACCGCCAAAGCTCGGGGCGACATTTACCAGGGTAAAGCACGTTTCGTCGGAGCCAACGCAATCGAGGTTGATGGCACAGTTATCGAGGCAGATAACTTTGTCATTGCGACCGGTTCGATAACTCGTCCGCTGTCGATTCCAGGTGCCGAGCATCTCATTACCTCCGATGACGTATTAAGTCAACGCGAGCTACCCAATGAAGTTGTCTTTATCGGCGGTGGTGTCATCGCGATGGAATTCAGCCACGTTTACGCCCGTGCCGGGGCAAAGGTCACCATCCTCGAAGCGATGCCACAGTTACTGCCGCGCCTTGACCAGGACGCGGTTACGGCCATCCGGGGTGAGAGCGAACGCATCGGTATCGATGTAAAAGTCGGTGTCGAGGTCGAAGCGATCGAAAAGACAGGCGGCAAATTGCAGGTTCACTTCACCCATGAAGGCAAGCGACAATCGGTCGAGGCCAACCAGGTGGTCAACGGCACCGGTCGCATCGCCAATACCGCGGATTTGAATCTGGCTGCAGCGAATATCGTACATGACGGCATCCGTATCGAGGTCGACGATCATCTGCGCTCGGTTTCCAACCCGGCGGTATGGGTGGCCGGGGATGCACTGGTACATTCCGCGCAGTTATCGCCGTTGGCAACCTACGAAGGCCGTATCGTCGGGCAGAATATCGCCGACAACGCGGAGCTGAAACCGGATTACGCGATCGTACCGAGCGCAGTGTATACCGTTCCGGCCCTGAGCAGTGTCGGTATGACGCAGGCCGAAGCAAAGCAGGCTGGTATCGACGTCGATATTGTGACTTCCGATATGTCGGGCTGGTTTTCAGCGCGCTTCTACGCTGAAACGGTCGCCTGGGCCAAGGTGATTATTGAAAAAGGATCACGACGCGTCGTCGGTGCGCACCTGGTCGGCCATCACGGCGAAGAGTTAATCCACCTGTTTGCGCTGGCAATGCGCCACGGTATCAGCGCCGATCAACTGGGCGATGAAATGTATGCCTTCCCGACATTTGCCGCCGATATCAAAAGCATGCTTTAGCCATCAACTGCGGAAAGTCAAAAAAAATCCGCTCGTCCCGAGCGGATTTTTTTGCATGGAAATTTGCCGCAAATAAAGGCAATCTCTGCCTGTTGTCGGATCGAGTTTTTGAATATGGCTGAAAATCCCCGCGAGGCTACCCGCCCCGGAACGAAGATCCCGGGCGAATTAAGTATACTGACCCCGATATTCGAGCAGAACGAGACTATTGCATGAAAACACGCATCACCGAACTTCTTGGCATCGAGCATCCGATCATTCAGGGCGGCATGCACTATGTCGGTTTTGCCGAACTGGCAGCGGCGGTGTCTAATGCCGGGGGACTCGGCATCATTACCGGGCTGACGCAACAGTCCACCGGCGACCTGGCCAACGAGATTGCCCGCTGCAAAGACATGACCGACAAACCCTTTGGCGTCAATCTTACTTTCCTGCCCAGCCTGTCGGCACCTGACTACCCCGGCTACATCAAGGCCGTCATCGAAGGCGGCGTTACCGTGGTTGAAACTGCCGGTCGCAATCCGCAGGAACATTTGCCTGCTATGAAAGAAGCTGGTATCAAGATCATCCACAAATGCACATCGGTGCGCCACTCGCTCAAGGCCCAGGCGATCGGCTGCGATGCGGTCTCGGTTGACGGCTTCGAATGCGGTGGTCACCCCGGGGAGGACGATATCCCGAACATGATCCTGCTGCCGCGCGCCGCCGACGAACTGAAAATCCCGTTCGTCGCTTCTGGCGGCATGGCGGATGCGCGCAGCCTGGTAGCCGCATTGGCGATGGGTGCGGAGGGCATGAACATGGGTACCCGCTTCATCGCCACTCAGGAAGCACCCGTTCACCCAAAGGTCAAACAGGCTATTGTTGCGGCAAGTGAACTGGATACTCGGCTGGTGATGCGCCCGTTACGCAACACCGAGCGGGTATTGAACAATCTGGCCGCCGAGCGCCTGCTCGAGAAAGAGCGAACCTTGGGCAGCGAATTGAAATTTGAAGACATTATCGATGAAGTGGCCGGTGTCTACCCAAAAATCATGCTCGATGGCGAGATGGAAGCCGGCGTCTGGTCCTGCGGCATGGTGGCGGGTTTAATCAACGATGTACCCAGCTGCAAGGAACTGATCGACACCATCATGAGTGAAGCCGATGCATTGATCAATCAGCGGCTCAGCGGTATGGCCAACAGCTAACCGGTATACCCGGCACAGTTTACAATGACGCTTACTTACCAAAATTCAAGTCATTGTTAACTGTCACCTTGAATTGCCAGGTCCGCCTGGCAACAAACCACCTGTATTATCTTAAAATTCCGAGGTAAATCTCAGGCCTACCGCCGAAACCTCATAACTTTCGTTATCCATAGACATCATGTATTCAAAATTGAATGATGATTTGTTGACGCCAAAACCATAGGATAATCCGTTATCATCCACGCTATCTGAAGTACCTGCTTCATCCAAAGCCAATTTATCTGCAATAAAACCCAGCACGGCATAAGTAGATTGATCGTTGTTACTACTTGTACGAAAAACACCGTGGCTGTCGAACAAGGGAGTAACTCCCATACCTATTCCCGTTTCCACAGTACTTCTTTTGCGATCCAGAAAATCATTTACCGATCTTTCTTCGATAGCCTCGTTTTCACTGGTGAGCACTCCATACTCCCCTACCAATAAAATCGGTTTTGCGCCATTCATTTCATTTTCATGGTAGCTAACCAGGCTGTGCTGAAATTCCCTGGAGGCCTGGTCCACGTCTACTGCAGACGAGGTTGAGTCGTAAAGATATGCTCCACCGCCGGCGTAAACGCCACTGCTCGTCAGCAGCACAACAGCAGCAATAAGGTCCTTAAGCATGGGTGAAAATCGGCATAGTTTACAACTCACGGGTTTACATCCTGTTTTGAATCCAATGAGATTTATATAGGCCGGATCACGGAAAATACCTATCCTGGAGCGCCAATCACTTATCATCTCCGGCACATTTTGATCTGACCAGGCAATCCCTACTCGCGAACTGGTCGATTCGAGGGTTTGCAAAAGAATCGGTACCAGTCGAAACCATGCCTGTGTATCGCTACCGGTCCATTTAATCCGACTGCTATTTTGGGCAAGCATGGGGCTGCATATAGCGACAGGCGCCAGGGTAAAATCAGTGCAAACCAATATTCTGCCCCCGAATTGCAGGTGTCCAAAATACCAACTGCGTCAACTTTTTCGATCTACCATGCGCGTAAGATGCGAATACCATAATAGAATTCAAAAATCAGGGTTCCCATGGCGCAAAATCCCCGTTCATGTCGATTCGAAGCTGTTAGTTCGATCAGGATTGATCCAGACCAATCAGCAATTCCTGTGCCGGAGCAGTCGATCAGCAACAGTGTGCCTGCACCTGACCAAACGGTAGAACGACGTTATCCCACAAATCGGCGTGACGGTGCCTGGCGGGCCTTCCTGTACGGCAATTTCCGTCCCCGGCGTCGGTCCAGTCGACGAGCTGCCGATGAGCATCATTTCCTGTTTGATTGGCACGAACCACGTATTTTGTATCTCACACTGGGGGTTTTATTGCTCAGTTGCACCGATGCGTTGTTCACCCTGAATTTACTCAAAGCTGGCGCCTCTGAAGCAAATGCCGTCATGGCATCGATGCTGGACCAAAGTGTCGAGCAATTTTTAGCCGTCAAAATCGGCCTGACATCCTTTTCCCTGGTAATCCTGGTGGCCACAGCGCGGCGAAAATTTTTCAGGTCCTTTAGCGTAGAACACCTGCTGCATGTCTTTTGTGCCGGATATATCCTGTTGATCTGCTACGAGATCTACATGTTCGGATTTGTGTTCGAACTAATCTCTCTGTGGGACAGCTGACACGCCGACTCAATCCGGGCGGGCCCGTTGCCGTATTAGCTGTTCATGGTCAGGAGGGTATATTTCATATATGAGATTCATGTTCGGCTGTAAGGCCTGACCCCCAGGTTCTTTATCCAGTTATGTGCTCGAGGAGGATCTCAATCTACGTCCTCGAAACGACCATAAATTTTCTCGCGATACTCGCGTTCTTTGGTGGAATCGCCTTTGATATGAAAAACATCAGCCAGTTTCAGGTAATTGCAATAACAGGCCTTCTCGTTGGTTAATGCCGCCTGATAATAAATGATGGCTTCTTCATAAGCCTGACTGTAAAAAGCCGCGTCCGCCGTACGTTCCTGCCACTTGCTCGATACAAAACCCAGTTCCTGTAAACGTGAAGTCATGTCCCTGGCAAAATAAAAGGCCTCGTGATAATTTTTTTGCCACAAAAGGGTAAAGTAATACTGTTCCGTAATGACGGCCTGTTCCAGCAAATGCGGCCAGTTCTCGGGGTCATAGTTCTTCAACCTCGCAATCATGTTGCTGTTGATAAAATCACAATACAAATCCTCAAAAACTTCGAGGCCACCACCCTCATAGGCGGTCAATGCCGACTGCGTGAGCCATTGTTTCGCGCTGTCAAGGTCCTCGCGTGATATGCCGACCATTGCATAGGCGACAGAGAGTCTCTGTTCGTTGATCCAGTCGGATTGAATCGAAGCCAGAAGCGCATCAGATTGCGCATACTCTCCGGCGCCGGCATGGGCGAGCGCGAGTGACATAGGATAGATCCGCGCCGTGCCAACGAGTTCGCTGGCCTCGGTGAAATTTGCGATTGCCTGTTGCCAGTTCAGTTGTGTCATATTCGAACAACCCAATTGCCACAGGTGAATAGCCTGTAGATATGGATTGTTTTGCCAGTCGCCCGGAGAGACGGGCTGATTGTCCAGCAGCTGATTCAAAATGTCGTAGTAATTATCAGCCGCAAGACTTGTAAAAACGTCGATGTCGATGCCTAGATCAATCGACTGGACAACCGGCAGACACTGGATCTTTCCATATAATTTTTTATGATAATCATTCCAGATATCAACGAATAATTTCCTGCGTCCGGGTGCTACGAAATCTGGCTGACTGAAAGACTGCTGGCTATAGAGCTGCACGTCGTCGACGTAGTAGGAAGCATTTTGCCGGTCTTCCAGATCGCCGATAAAAGAAAACTTGTTAACGGTTGAACCTGCTTGATTGACGGCATTCGGGGAGGCATCTAGATCGACGAGTTGCTGGCCATACTCGTTTTCAATTCTTAATGCATATCGACCCTCGTCAATGTCGTATTCGAGATCAAGCTGATACCAGACAAACGGTTCAAGTGGAAACAGCTCGACCGGTCTGGAATCGACGTAATGTCTCAGCTGTCCGTTCTCGTTATCCAGCCAGAAACCGATACCGTGGTTTTCTAACTGAAAATGACTCTTGCCGGCGAGTGCAATGTTGAAGCGTTCATTGATGTCAGCGACCATGAAGGCAAAATGAAAGTACAGCTTGCCAGTGGTAATCGTTTTAAAGTAACCCTGTAGTTCCGGAAATCCACCGTCGCGGGCGACGTCCTGAATTTTAAGCGAGCGCCAGCCACTGAATTTATAAGCATGACTCAGGCCGACCTTGCCATGGGTGTATTTGAAAATCTGGTAGGTATCGGGGCCAACTTCCTGCAATGCTTCGTCGAAGTTATAGGCGACGATCAACTGCCCGGGTTCGTCGATTGCTGCACTCATCACGCCACAACTAAACAGATACAGGCTGACAAACCAGAATTTCAAATAAAGTTTCATCACAAAAACTGTGCTAAATGAAATCGAGCGCGCAGAGATAATCGAAAAAGGCCTGTTTGTTATGTTTCGTTTCCTGTGGGTAGGCTTGCATCAACAGGTTATAGGCGCTGATGAGATGGCGATGCGATGATTGAATCAACTGCTTCCTGGCTGACTCGGATTTATCTCCATTTGCATTATACAATTCGAAATAGGCACGATGCTGTTGCACAGCTGCAAGAATATGCTCGCGCGCCTGGTCTATTCTGGCCGGCATTTGCAGATGGCCGAGTTGCCACGAGATGTCATCGATTTGAGACAGATAGCCGCTTTTTTCGGGCCCGTTGACCAGGGCGTCGACCCTTTCGACCATGGCCTGTTCTGCCAGCGACAAGAGAAGGGCTACGCTCTGTGCTTCGGCCCTGGGGATTTTCGACTGCTGTAGTTTAAAGGCAGTTTGTTTATGCGGGATCAAACGGTAAGCCTTGTCGATCTCCAGTGCGGAAACGTTGCCGTTCAGGAACAACAGCAAAATAAATAAACTCGGTCTCATGCGGGTATCCTTTGATCCTGGACAGTTTAAAATTGCCATCTGAATAGATATAAATCTATAGCTTAAAACCATCTAAACCGCAGAAGTATTACCATCAACCATGCACGTCTGCGGATAGGCCAGGGGCTAACAAAAAGGGCTAGACTGGACTTCCCCATCCCGATGCACACTAATCCGCATGTTGCCGGGTCTTGCTATGCATGGGTGGACACCTAGAATAGGCACGAATGAACACCTCGGTAACGACAGCCTGTGCCACGATTTTCCGCTAATATATCCACGCTATTTCGTGAGGTTCCGCTTATCGAGCGCATCGGCCTGGCGGCGGCTGCCGGATTCGACGCCATTGAAATCCAGTTCCCCTACGACCAGGATCCTTCGATTCTGCGCGCTGAACTCGAGGCGCAAAACCTGCCGCTCGTATTGATGAATTTCCCGGTCGGTGACCTGATGACCGGAGGTGAAGGTCTCGCCGCCGTTCCTGGGCGTGAGACGAAATTCGAACAGGCCCTGTCCGAGGCTCGCAGGTTTGCCCAAACGCTGCACCCGGCGGCGATGAACCTGCTCGCCGGCAGACCCGATCCACGACACGGTAGGGCACAATGCCAGGCCGTCTTCGAATCCAGTCTGCGCAAGGCCTGTGCTCTCACCCGGGAACTGGGAATACAATTGCTGACCGAACCGGTTAACAGCATCGATTCAGCTGACTTTTTTCTGAGCACAGAGCAACAGACGCTGGCCCTGATCGATGCCATGCCGGATATCGATCTGCGCATGCAATACGATCTCTATCACATGCAGATGATGGGGTCTGATCTGTTATCCAGCCTGCCCAGCGTGATCGACAGGATCGGGCATATCCAGTTCTCAGACCTGCCTGGTCGCACCGAACCCGGCCTCGGCACAATCGACTTCGAGCCGATCTTCAAGCTTATCGATTCACTTGATTACCAGGGATATGTCGGGGCCGAGTACTTTCCAACCGTGGCCACTTCGGCATCACTCAACTGGCTCAAACCCTACCGTCAAAGTTGAATGCCATCTGACCGACGATAGCAAAAATGGATTAACCGAAACCGGCTTCCCGATGACGGATAACTGCGCTCAAAACTTCGTTGTAAGGCGTCGGGATGCCAAGTTGTTTGCCCAGTTCAACCACCATGCCGTTTATAGCATCGATTTCCGAGCGGCGTTTTGCGTGGTGATCGAGCAACATCGACGGACGCGCATCCGGCATCTTATTGCCAAACGCGGTGATGTATTCGATGGGGTCATCAAAGCTGAACTCGATATTCTTTTCCTGCCCGAGTGCCTGAACCTCGCGCGCACAGCCCTGTGCGATGGCCCAGGCGGTCGGATCGGCCATCAGTTCGCCAAGCCTGTAGTCGAACACGGTGCAGGGTCCGCTAAAGGAAACGTTGCAGATATACTTGCCCCAGATCAGTTGATCGATATCCTCGAACGCCTTTGCGTTAAAGCCGGCTTCCTGCCAGACCCCGGTAATGCGCTCCAGCCGTTCGCTCATACCACCGTTCATTTCGCCGACACGGATCAGGTTCATCGCGTTGTGATGCACGTGTCCGGGCCCTTTCATCGACGCACCGAAACCGTCGGCGACACCGAGCAGCACCCGATCGGTAGCCATGTATTGCGCGATTCGCTCACCGGCGCCGAGACCGTTCTGGATCGTAATCACTATCGACTCTGCCCCCATTAGTGGTGCAATCATTTCGGCTGCGGGGCCAACGCCCGAGGCCTTGGTGGCAAGTACGTAAAGATCGCAATCGCCAACGTCTTGCGCATTGGTGGTTGCCTTGATGCCCTGCACCACGCGATCGCCGCTGGCGCCCTCGACGCGCAGTCCCGACCGGTTAATGGCATCGACGTGGTCCTGCCAGATATCCACCGCCCAGATTTCATGTCCGGCCTCGGCCATCAACCCGGCATATACCGAACCCATCGCACCCACACCAAATATTGCTATTTTCATTGCTGTTGCATCGCCTCCACCGGCAAACGTATATCAAACCTGTCGCGTAACTTCTGGTCCATCTCGGCAGAAATATGCTTTGGGTAATGTTGCGTTAGTATTTGCCGGGTGCGCTCGCGCGCGACTTCCCGGATATCTTTCGAGCCATCGTTTTCCCACTCCGCAATAGTTCGACGATCACCAATCTCGGGATAAACAAAATCGGTCTGCATGCGTTGCAAGGTTTCCGGCTGACCCAGGAAATGGCCATCACCATGCACTACCTCCTCGATCGCATTCAACGCGAGGGTTTCTTCGCTAACCTCGATTCCGCTCAGCGACTTCATGATGCTCCCCAGCATATCGTTATCGATGACGTAACTCTCGAGCGCGCAGCCCATCAGGCTCGCCTGCATGCCGCCGGCCTGGGTAATCAGATTGGAACCGGCCTGGGCCGCGAGCGCCACGGTCAGACATTTCTCATAACCGCTTTGTGCGTCGGCAATCTTGCTGTCGGTGGCGCCGGCGATAGTCGAATTAGGCAGATCATAATAACTGGCCATTTGCGCACTCGCCGCCATCGTAATAGCGGCCTCACCACTGCCACCGCTCATCGCACCGGAACGCAAATCGGTCACCAGCGGACGCGTGCCGAAGATGGCTTTTGCCTGCGGGTTGACGAGCCAGGCGAAGATCATGCCGGACAGGGTTTCGGCGATGGTCTGCGCCACGGTACCGGCGATCGTCACCGGACTGGAAGCACCCATCTGACCGAAGGTATTCGAATGCAGCGGAATGCCAAGGCGCGCGGCCTCGGCCAGTACTTCGCAGGAATCGGCGTCGAAACGCATCGGCGGTACCGGTGGGTTGATATTCAGCGACAGGAATGGGCGTGCGTAAAATGCCTCGCGTGAACCCGCGATGGTAAAACACATTTCGGCAATTTCCTCGACATGCTCGGCCAGCGACACCGACGTAAAAACGTGCTTGGCAGTACCGACGAGACAGGCATAGGCGGTATTGATATCGAGGCTGCGCAGGTCAGGCATATCCCGCGCGACCAGCGAACGGCTGAAAAAATGGATATGCTCGAGACTGTCTACCACGCGCGCGGCAGCGTAGAGATCGCTTAGATTCGATTCCCGGTAACGTCCAGTTTCGAGATCCATGATCAATGGCGCAGCCCCGCCAGAGCCCACGTACACGCGCCTGCCGCCGAGTTGCATATCATGTTCGGTTTTTTGACCACAGAGCGTGAAATCCTTAGCCAAACCTGTCAGGGCACGCTCGATCAACTCCGCCGAAAAGTGTAAGCGACCATCCTGGTCCAAACTGCCACCCGCCGCCGTGACATGCTCGATGACAATCTCGGGCGCCTCCGACATGCCGACATCCTGAAGTATCTTGCGCACCGCCTGGTCGATCACGGGCAGATCGGATGGATTCAAAGGTTGATAGCGCCCGCCGACGATACCACCGAGTTGCCGGGGCGGTGGCGCTGCTGCTGATAAAGCGGATGGGCGACGGCGACGTTTGCGTTTAGCGCGTGCGCCAGGTCGATGGTCAGTCATTGAACAAGCTCAAGTAGATTGCCGACGTTGTTTACGAGTAGCTTCCTGCCGCGATTGCGATGCCCCCGTTAGAGGCGGCAGCCAGGCATAAAATGCCGGCAGACCAATCGTCGATTCCGGCTGGTATTCGCCGTTGGGGTTATAGGCTGTGGCAGTCATGATAAAAACCCTGCTACTGAGGTAATCCGGTCGATTCTAGCCTTGCGCAGGCGCAGCGGTAAAGTCCTGAATGCAACATATGTTCCTGCAACCGCAGAGACGCCGGCCCAGAGATTAAAACGGATGTGTTGCATCGATCGGCCAATCTCACCGACATACGCGGACGCTCGCAGATTATCTACGCCAGGACAGGTAGTCCACTAAACCGGGACAAGTCCTATGAACCGACATTTGTTGTTTTAGAGAAACCGGTATTTTTCCATCTTACAGAATAATTTACCTGGTAACTGAATTCCCGTTTCAGGCTTTGGCAATATGGGGCAGGTAACGGCAAATATGAACCACAAAGATTTTGAGTACAATAACCAGGCGCATTTAAGGATAAGGTATATGGAATGATGGTTCTCAAACTTGCTATTTTGTTATGTATATCAATGCTATCTACAGCTCTGTACGCAGCTAAAACGGACGAACGGATAAACCTGGAAAATCAATACTACCTGCTGAAAAGCTACAAGCTGAGGTACACAGAGGAGATTTTCGACTATTGCGTAGAAAAAAATGGACCTCTCGCATCCGCAGCAGGAGGCTGCATGATAAGACAGGAAAAAATAAAGATCAGGATTCTTGATTATGCGCATGATCAGTTAGGTAAACGATCCCTGGCACAAGGTATTTACGATGACTGCACTGATTACCATCCAAAGAATGGAGTCAGAAGAATCAGGGAGTGCGTCAAGACCAGGTTAATGTTGGACAAAAAACTGGAAGACGACATTATCGAGGAAAAGATTTATCAAAAGTGCACCTCTAAATGGCGTAAGCACGGTCACAGAGCAATCAATAATTGTTCAGTAACACAGGCGACTCACTATCGTGAGAAGGGTCAGTTGCGAGACTGATGTTTTCGTTCTAAATCACCAACTAACATCCAGGCAGGGGCGGTTACAGAACCCTGTCATCGCCGCTTTCTCCAGAGGAGACCCTGATAAAAGTCTGCTGGAGGGCAATCTTCGGCCAGTGGCAGACCCTCAAAATTTCTCCATCCGCTGACAAATTGTGCACATCAAGGAGGGGTGATCGTATTCCCCACGTTGCGACGATATTTGTATCATGCGACTATTAACATTATGAATCGGATATTGGTAACGGGGGCTACGGGATTATTTGGTGGAGAAATTGCTCGCCAACTGGTAGCTAAAGATGTACCGATCAGGATTCTCGTTCGTGATCCGTCAAAAGCCCCTGTATTAAATGGAGCAGTTGAGGTCGCAATAGGCGATTTCTCCGATCCTGAATCTCTCCGCGATGCGCTTAGCGGGATCGATAGATTGTTTCTGGCTTCATACGATCGGCCTGAGATAGTTGAGCACCAGGCTAATGTGCTAGAAGCGGCCAGGCATTGTGGCGTGCAACATGTCGTTCGACTGTCTTCCGATGGCACCGAAGAAGATAATCATTTACCGATTTTCCACAGGCATGGCGTTTGTGAACGTCAGCTGGAAGATTCTGGCTTAGGTTATACCCATCTAAAACCCCAGTGGATTATGCAGAATTTTGAAACCTTTGTCGTAGATGACTGTATTAGGTTACCTGCTGGAGACGGCCGTGTCGGGTTAGTGGACGCCCGTGATGTTGCTGCAGTAGGAGCAGAAGCATTAATAACAACAGCCCACGACGGAAAGGCCTATATATTATCTACTGAATCATTGTCACATTCAGAAGTAGCTGCGCAATTATCTGGAGGCACAGGACGCCCGATCAAATATCAGGATATTCCACCCGAACTGTATCAACAGGAACTGGAGAGTGATGGGTGGACCAAGGATGACATCGACTCAATGCTTGGCCTGTTTGCCGATATTAGAGCGGGCCGCAATAGTGATATCAATGTGGAAGATACTGTCAAACCGGTCCTGGGCCGTGCCGGAATCAAATTCAACCAATTTGCCAGTGATTATGCTTCCAGTATTGGAATAACTTCGCCCCATCATTACGACCTGTGAAACTGGGGAACTGGGAGCCCTGGCTGGGAAACTCCTGAAGGATATGGGTTTTTCAAACGTCTCTATTCTTGAGGGCGGTATCCAGGCATGGAAAGATGGGGGGTTTCCAACAGAGTAAGGCATTGGGAAGATAGCTCTGCTAAAGCCAGGCCGTCATGCTTCCGACCTGTGATGAACACTCAATCCGTTTTCTCCAGAGGAGACGCTGACGCAATTCCTCTCAGAGACAATCTTCGGCCAGAATCGGGCCCCGAAGGTATTAAGGCGATAGTAGGTTATCAGGTTAAAAACCTTATAATACTGCTGTTATATGTTTCTTTCTAAATAGCGCCTAATGGACTGGAAAATATTTTTAACGGTTTTTGCAGCAGTTTTTATTGCTGAGTTAGGAGACAAGACACAACTCGCGACAATGCTTTTTGCGGCAGATAAGGAAGTAAGTAAATATACTGTTTTTCTTGCAGCGTCTGCTGCCTTAGTTGTCGCTTCAGCAATCGGAGTGTTAGCCGGCAGTCTGTTATCCGAATACATCAATGAAAAGTACCTGCACTATGTCGCAGGCGTTGGCTTCATAATTATCGGCACGTTTACCTTATACAACGCGTGAGACACATGACAAGCGTGTTCAAAGATTAATACCGCAGTATTCGGTTTTGTCGCTTAGCGTAATACTCTTACATATATCCAGGCAGTTCTCGCGGGATCTACAGCTGTGCAAAAAATCGTCAACTGGGCGAGTACAATTAATCGGCGTGATCAGGTATATTCGAGAGCAATCGCAGAACTGCAGCCGGTCGAAATAATTAACAGATGTCAGCAACCACCGTCAACATAGCCGTTATCGATGACCACCCGCTGTTACGCGAAGGTGTCAGTAGTACGCTTCAGTCGGTTGATGGTTTCGAGGTCATCGATCAGGGCGAGAGTTACCAGGATGCGCTGAGAATCGCGCACGAGGCAATGCCAGACATTATTTTGCTGGATATCAGCATGCCCGGCGGGGGTGTCGAGGCGGCCCGAGACATACACGAGGCCCTGCCCTCTATTAAACTCGTCATGTTAACCGCATCGGAGGATGAAAAAGACGTTATGACGGCATTACAAGCCGGGGCCAACGCGTATATTCTCAAGGGAATAGGTGGCAAGAAACTAATCGAAATCATACGTCAAGTATCATCCGGGGAAACCTTTATTACACCAAGCCTGGCGACCAGTATCCTGATGCATTCGTATAATCAGGAACCCGCACCGTCGCCCAGTTTGCTCGATAAACTCAACGAACGTGAAAGCAGTATTCTGAAAGCCCTTTCGCGTGGCCTGACGAATAAGCAAATCGCCGACGAATTATTCCTCAGCGAAAAAACTATTAAACATTATATGACCAACATCTTGCAGAAACTTCAGGTCAAAAACCGTGTAGAAGCAGCATTGATGGCACAAAAGATCAAACACTAAACCCGAGGCCATGGCTTCAGCGAATCCCAGGAGTCAGCAGTGAAGATAACCGCTTTAATCCAGAGATGGGGACTACTCAGAATATTCGCGCTGTCGGGATTTGTTTCTATCATCGGCATCAGCATCGTATCGGGTTCCATCTATTTCTCGTTTCTTCAGCAAAACCTGCTGGCGCGGGAAATGGCGGTCAGTTCCGAGTTTATCCAGAGCGTATCATTGATCAACAATCCCGAGGCCTACTTCGAAGGCAGCACGAGTATTGAGGACAAAAGTGCCGTTGAGGAATTTTTTAAGCATGTTATCGGCATCCCCGATGTGTTCCGCGCCACTGTTTTCGACGCCGATTTCAAAATCATCTGGTCCAACGACGACAAGATCATCGGCAAGCGGTTTAGCGATAACGATGAGTTAAAAATTGCCTATAGCGGCGAAAGTATCTTCAGCTGGGGCGTGACCGACGAACACGCCAAGCAGGAACACGTCTTCCTGCCCGACGACGTCGAGCAGTTCGTCGAGAGTTACATCCCGGTGTGGGACGAAAAACACGAGCGAGTGATCGGTGTGGTGGAGCTTTACAAATCACCTCGGGCTCTTTACGAAGCGCTCAACAGGGGCGAGCTGCTGGTGGCAACGGTCTCATTGCTGGGGGGGCTGATACTCTACCTGCTGCTTTTCTGGGTCGTACGCACCGCGCATCAGTTGATTGAGACGCAACGTACTCGCATCAAGCAGGCAAGCAGCCGGGGCGTCGAATTGAATGAGCAATACCTGCGACGCATCGGCTCGGAGCTGCACGATGGTCCTTTGCAATCTATCGGCTTCGCACTACTCAAGCTGGACTCCGTTTTCCAATCGGGACGCGATCCCGAGCGGTCGGACAAGGCCGATTTCGTCGTCATCGATAAGATACAGCATGCGCTAAACGATGCCTTGCAGGAGCTGCGCAGCCTTTCGGCCGGTCTAACGATACCTGAACTCCGGGAGCTGTCGGGCAAGGAGGCGATTACCAGGCTGATAAAGAGACACGAAAGCCGGACCTCGACCTCGGTTAGCCACGATTTGCACAATCTGCCCGAGATTCTCAGCACACCAACCAAGATCTGTCTCTATCGGCTGGTCCAGGAGGGCC
>Ga0265306_10000044_pt1 | contig 41476 bp, 40 predicted proteins | sample Helome_3_FD_192493 | JGI IMG/M metagenome (GOLD analysis project Ga0265306, IMG submission 192493) | Marine sediment microbial communities from subtidal zone of North Sea - Hel_20160420 (Illumina Assembly) | ecosystem: Environmental > Aquatic > Marine > Subtidal zone > Sediment ... | reverse complement strand
TTTATTATTAAAAAATTTTTAAAAGAAGGTAAAGCTGATGTCTTTTGGGATATAGACAACTATTTTCTGGAAGATAAAATTCATGATGCGGGTTTTTTTATTCGACAATACCAAAAGGAATGGAGCTATTTTAAAGACCATCCATTAAAAGGATTAAGCGAATATTATTGTACCACAAAAAATATCCAAATTACCGGAGTGCCTAAAAAAACATCTCAGGCAAAGTACGTGGGGAATTTGATTTCAATTATAAATAAAAAGGATTCAAAACAAATTAAGAATACTGCTGTTATATTGGGCGATGAAACACTTCTTAACCCCATATTAAACTCTCTCCCGGCCGAAATAAATAAAGTAAATATCACCATGGGTTATCCCTTGGATAAAAACCCTCTGGCTGGCATGTTTAAGCAGCTCTTCGATCTTTATATTCAATTGGATTCTCGCGGTTGGTTTTATAAAAGCCTGGTGTCTTTTTTGTCTCATCCGTATGTTCAGAAAATTCTTTCCACGGATGATCTAAATATCGTTGCACGAATAAAAACTGAAATTAATAAGCGTAATTGGATTTATATAACCCCGTCCAAATTAGAATCAATGTTTCCTGAAACTTATGAAGGACTAACGCTGCTGTTTTCAGACGAAAATGTTGACCCCATAAAATTTCTCGACAGGGTTATTGCAATTATTGAACTCCTAAAAGTGAAATTTCAATTACAGGAAAACAATTTAGATCTTGAATATTTATATAAATTTTACACCTTATTTAATGAGCTAAAATTACTTTCTATAAAATATCCGTTTTTAAAGGATCTAAAGGCCTTACAAAGTATATTCAAGGAATTGATATCCAGTGAAAAAGTAAACTTTAGGGGTGAACCTCTTGAAGGCTTACAAATCATGGGGATGTTAGAAAGTAGAAACCTCGATTTTGAAACTGTCATAGTTACATCTGTAAATGAAGGTATCCTCCCGGCAGGAAAGACCAATAACTCATTTATTCCTTTCGATATAAAAAGAGAATTTGGTTTGCCTGCTTACAAAGAGAAAGATGCCGTCTATACCTATCATTTTTACAGATTGTTACAACGAGCTAAAAACATCTATCTTATATATAACACAGAACCTGATGTCATTGAGGGCGGTGAAAAAAGTAGGTTTATTTCACAACTACTTACAGATGAAAATCACATAGAAAATATAATCACGAAAATTGCGGTTCCTCAGATAAACTCAATAGTTAATTCTCCTGTTTCTATTAAAAAGGATAGCGATATAATGAATAAAATAAGCGCCGTCTTAAAAAAAGGTCTTTCCCCCTCTTCGCTCACGAACTATATTAAAAATCCTATTAATTTTTACAAACAAAAGATTTTAAAATTGGAAGAAGCTCTTGAAGTAGAAGAAACCATTGCTTCAAAAACCTTTGGGACTATTTTGCATAAGGCAATGGAAATTCTGTACGATCCATTCCTGGGTTCTATTCTGACTGAAGGAAAATTAAATGAACAAATACAAAAAATAAGAGCTGTCGTTAAAAGTGAACTTTTGAAAATTTATGCTGAAGAAGATATTTCAAGAGGTAAAAATCTCATTGCCTTCAATGTCATTGTGGCTTATATTAATAGCTTCATTTTAAAGGAAATTCAGGACATTAAACATCATAATATAAAAATAATAGCACTGGAAAATGATCTTTCAATCAAAATTGATGTCCCCGGGATAGATACTCCTGTTACATTAAAAGGAACCTTAGACAGAGTTGATGAAAAGGACGGCATGCTTAGGATACTTGATTATAAGACCGGGAGTGTTCTCAATTCTAATGTAGAAGTAGTTTTATGGGATGAAATCATTGAAAATTATGATCGTAGCAAAGCATTTCAGTTGCTTTGCTATTCCTTCATGTATCAAAATATTAAACCCATTGAAAAAATGAACGCTGGCATTATTTCCTTCAAGAATTTGGGTTCCGGGCCATTCTATTTTTCAACAAAAAATAGTAGGAATACCTCAAATAAGGATTTTAACATAACTAAAGATACCCTTGTCCTATTTAAGGAACAGCTGGTTAAACTAATTCAGGAAATTGCAAATCCAGAAGTCCCATTTATTGCTAAAGAAGACTAATCACTATTTTTTGTCTGGTCTGCTGGGTCTTACTTCTATTTTACTAGGTAGCGTTCTCGGATTCATTTTTAACAGATTTATCACCAGCTCTCCTATATCCTCCGGTTGTATTTTCCAGGCATCTTTTTGGGTAGGTTCGTTATTATTGAAATGTGTAGCTACGGAACCGGGCATTATGGTAGAAACTTTAATATCATATTTACGGAGATCCAACATCGCCGCCTGGGTAAATCCAACAACACCAAACTTTGTAGCATTGTATCCGGCGGCTGTAGGGAAAAAATTGGTCCCTGCTAAACTTGCAAGAGTTATATAATACCCTTTTGAGTCTTTTAGGGCATCTACAGATGCCTTTAAAGTATGAAATACTCCATTAAGGTTTGTATCAATCATTTGATGCCAATCGTTTTCAGATAATTCATCAACCGGTGCAAAATGTCCAACCCCGGCATTGGCCAGAACAACATCAAGCTTTCCCCATTTTTGAATAATTTGTGCGACAGCCTTATGCTCATTGTCAAGTTTTGTGACATCACTCACGAGGGCCAAGACATTTGGTCCAGAACCTAATTGCTGTACAGCTGCATCTAAGCTTGATTTACTTCTACCACTTATGGCAACTTTAATCCCTGAGTCCAGTAATTTCTTCGCCACTCCAAGTCCAATCCCTTTTGAACCGCCTGTGATATAAGCAACTTTACCTGTTAAATTTATCATATCAATTGAAATTTCTGTAGTTAATTATATGTAATCTCTTTAATTTTAAAAAGGACCAAATACTAAAATTAAAAACCCTCTTACAGTGCTTTGAAGGAGGGTTTTTGTGGAGAATACCGGAGTCGAACCGGTGACCTCTTGCATGCCATGCAAGCGCTCTAGCCAGCTGAGCTAATCCCCCGTCTTTTAAGGAAGGTCAAAGGAACTACTTTTTGAATAAGTTTCAAAATTCCTCCGATTAAATTTTTATGTTCTCTAATCCTTTTTAATACTTAAAACAAGAACAGGAATACGCACTGAAAACTCAGATTTAAGAATCGTATTCTTCTCCCATAATTTTTTATAAAACCCACGTTTCTTTCTAAATACGGCAAGCAAATCCGGGTTTGTGGATTGAAAATGTTCTAAAACTCCTAAATAGGTTGTAGCATGCTCCGTAACCGTTAATTGGGAACACAAATCCATAAGAGAAGTATTTATTTTGAGATCTTCATCTGAATAACCAGGAGTCTTTACAAGAAGTAAATTTATTTTGGATTTAAATTTCTTTTTTATAAGTTTTAATGGCTCAAGGATTCTCCTTTGAGTTAAAATCCCGGATTTAAATGCTGTTAGAATATTTTTAATAGGTTTAAAAATGGTACCTCTTGGTACAATTAAAGTTGGAATATCTGTTCTTTTAACTATTCTCCCGGTTGTATGCCCCAGATATAATTCCTCGTTAACGTCATTACACCTCGGGGCAATAATAATAAGATCAATACCAAGTTCTTTGTCAATTTCCTTCAATCCATCTATTATATCGCCATTATATGTGGCAATCTTCATATCTACATCCTTTGAATCTACCATATCAATAACTTCCTTGACATGCTTCTTACTGCTTTCTGCCACTTTCTCCGAAATATTTTTCAACTTCCCTGCCGTTGCCTTGGCCGAAAATACTTCCATGACATAAATTCTTGAAGAAAATTGCGCTGCAAAGTCCACGGCATACTGTAAAGTCTCATGAGCAGTAGGAGAAGTTCCTATGGGTACCAATATGTTATTCATAAGGTTTGGTATTATTAATTTAAATTTACAACTTATTTGATAAATTATTCATGATTAGATGCGCAAAGATACTGGAAATCCCGGAAATTCTTGAGCTTACCATGGCCTGTGCAAAACAAATGGAAAAAATAGGTGTATTTCAATGGAATGAAGAATACCCTTCCAGAGAAGCTTTTGAAAAAGATATTTCCCGAAAGGATTTATTTGTTCTTAAATCTGGTAATACTCTTATAGGCTGCGTAACTATTACCACAAATATGGATGAGGAATATATTCCTATTAAATGGCTAACAATAAATGAGAATAACATATATATTCACAGGCTCGCTGTAGGGCCTGAATACCAGGGGAAAGGCTATGCCCGAATGTTAATGAATTTTGCTGAAAATTATGCGCGGGATAACAAGTACATCTCTATACGACTGGATACATTTAGTCAAAACAAAAGGAATCAAAAATTTTATGAGCGACGGGGATATCATAAACTGGGAAACATCTATTTCCCCAAACAAAGTGATTATCCTTTTTGCTGTTATGAACTCGTTTTGTAATCCATTCTATTTTTGAAAACAGTTGTAAGTTTCAAGACTATTAATAGCCTAGCTATTCCTGCAACTATAGCCGGAATAGCCGAACCTGTCTTATCTATAACCGATACTGCTATTGTAGGCAATATTCAAACATACGGCCTGGAGTCACTAGCTGCAGTTGGGATCGTTGGTTCCTTTTTGTCTATGCTTATATGGATCCTTGCGCAAACCCGAAGTGCCATATCTGCAATTATCTCTCAATATTTAGGAGCAGGGAAGCTAGATGAGGTTAAGAATTTACCGGCACAGGCAATTTTCTTTAATGTAACTCTTAGTGTATTGCTACTGCTTTCAAGCATATTTATAGTAGAGGAGATTTTTGAATTATTAAATGCTTCGGGCAAAATATTAGAATTTTGTATTACTTATTACTCCATTCGTGTATGGGGTTTCCCTTTAACACTTTTCGTATTTGCCGTTATGGGAATTTTCAGAGGATTACAAAACACCTTTTGGCCTATGCTCATAGCTATTACAGGAGCCCTGTTAAACATCGTGTTAGATTTTATTTTGGTTTATGGTATATCAGATATAATTCCGGCATATAACCTGGAAGGTGCGGCATGGGCAAGCCTTATTTCCCAAGGTGTAATGGCCATAATGGCATTTGTCCTCCTGCGTTTAAAAACCAATATTAGCCTTATCCCAAGATTTCCGATACATAAGGAGTTAGGGCGCCTGGCAGTAATGAGTTTTAATCTTTTTATCCGCGCTATTGCACTTAATATTACTCTTATTCTTGCCGTACGAGAGGCTGCAGCTCTGGGCGATAGATTTATCGGAGCACACACAATAGCCATAAATCTTTGGCTTTTTGCAGCCTTTTTTATAGATGGTTATGGTGCGGCGGGTAATATTATGGGGGGTAAATTACTTGGAGCTAAAAATTACAATACGCTATGGTCATTAGCCAAAAAAATCTCTCTATATGGTGGAATGGTTAGTTTATTTTTAATGATTAACGGTTTTATCTTTTACAGACCGCTGGGACGTCTTTTTTCAAATGACCCTATTGTACTAGAGACCTTCTACTCCATTTTTTTTATCCTTATCCTGGGATTGCCCATGAATTCTATTGCCTTTGTTTTTGATGGTTTGTTTAAGGGATTGGGTGAAATGAAATTTCTCAGGAACGTTCTGTTAACAGCCACTTTTTTAGGTTTTATTCCTTTGTTATTATTAAGTAAAACCTACGGTTTTGGCCTGCAAGGAATTTGGATTGCACTTACCATGTGGATGATAATTAGAGGTAGTGCCCTTGTATGGAAGTTCCGCAGAAAATTTCGTCCACTATTACAAAAGGTTTAATTTTACAAAAAACATTTCAAATGGGCACGAACAGACCCGCCGGTAGTCTTTATACCAAAATTGAGAATAGAACTGCTACAATAGAATTTGGCCATCCCGCAAGTAATTCTTTTGTCAGTGAACTTTTAGACCGATTAACTGATGAACTTAAAAAGATCTCCTCCAATGAGGAAGTTTCTATTGTAGTTTTAAAGTCTGAAGGAGAACGGGCTTTTTGCGCTGGTGCCTCCTTTGATGAATTACGCGCCATATCTAGCCCAGAAGAAGGATTAGCTTTTTTTAGCGGTTTTGCTAATGTTATCAATACTATGCGAGAATGTGTGCAACCAATCATAGGAAGAGTACAGGGTAAAGCAGTAGGCGGCGGAGTTGGTCTTATCGCCGCATGTGATTATGTCTTTGCTGTTGAAGCCGCTTCTGTAAAACTTTCTGAACTTTCCATCGGGATAGCTCCTCTGGTGATTGCTCCTGCGGTTCAACGTAAGATTGGAATGGCTGGTTTTACCGAATTGGCTTTGTCACCTGTCGAGTGGAAAAATGCATATTGGGCCAAAGAAAAAGGACTGTATTCCAAGGTTTTTAATTCCATTAAAGAAATGGACAAGGAGCTGGATTTTTTTATGACAACTCTGGCATCATATAATCCGGAAGCATTAAGAGCTATTAAAAAGATTCTTTGGGAAGATACTACATCCTGGAGCGAATTGTTGACCAATCGAGCTGAGATTTCCGGTAAATTAGCCCTTTCACCAGCCAGTAAAGAGAACCTAAAGAGTCTTAAGAAATAACTGTATGAAATTTTTTGAATTCATAAATGGGGATCTTCTCTTTCCAATGCTGGCTCTTTTTGTATTAGCTATATATCTTTTTAATAGAATTAGAAATAGCAGAAAATTTAAAAAATAGTCTAATCTCCTTTTATATTACGTCACAAAATAGTCTATGTTCCACTATAAAGATTTTATACATTTGTAGCAGATTTAAAACGAATGCATAATATAAGGATTACCAAACAATTCACTTTTGAAACCGGCCATGCTCTTTATGGCTACGATGGTAAATGTAGAAATGTACATGGTCATAGCTATAAACTTTCAGTTACTGTAATTGGAACGCCCATTACAGATACATCCAATGTTAAACTTGGAATGGTCATTGATTTTGGTGACTTAAAAAAAATAGTAAAAGAAGAAATAGTAGACCCTTTTGATCATGCTACGGTATTTAATAAAAATACTCCACATATGGAATTGGCAAAAGAATTAAAAGACCGGGGACATAAAGTAATCCTCGCAGATTACCAGCCCACCAGTGAAAATATGGTAATTGATTTCGCAAGCAAAATTAAATCCCGCTTATCTAAAGAAATACAGTTGCATTCAATAAAACTTCGCGAAACAGACACTGCCTTTGCCGAATGGCATGCCGGTGATAACTAGGTTGCTTTATGTATCTTTACACTAAATGAAAAGCGTCTCTGTCCCAAAAGGTAAAAAGGTATATTTTGCCAGCGATAACCATTTAGGTGCCCCAACAAGGGAACAAAGTCTTCCCCGGGAAAAGAAATTTGTAGCGTGGTTGGATGAAGTGAAGACGGATGCCGCGGCTATTTTCCTGCTTGGAGACTTATTCGATTTTTGGTTTGAGTATAAAACCGTTGTTCCTAAAGGATTTACACGAACCTTGGGTAAACTAGCTGAAATTACAGACTCAGGAATTCCAATATTCTATTTTGTAGGCAATCACGATCTCTGGATGAACGGGTATTTCGAAAATGAACTCAACATTCCTGTTTATCATAAACCTCAACAATTCAAAATAAATAGCACCACTTTTTTTATTGGTCACGGAGATGGATTAGGGCCCGGTGATAAAGGTTATAAGCGAATGAAGAAACTTTTCACAAATGGGCTGGCCCAATGGTGTTTCCGTTGGTTACATCCCGATCTGGGAGTTAAGTTAGCACAATATTTCTCTATAAATAACAAATTAATATCAGGGGAGGATGACATTCACTTTTTGGGTGAGGATAAGGAATGGCTCGTGCAATATTCGATGAGAAAACTAAAAGAAACACACCAAGATTACTTCGTGTTCGGGCACAGGCATTTACCTCTAGTAATTACATTAGGTGAGACATCTACTTACGTAAACCTCGGCGACTGGATATCTTATTATACTTATGGGGTGTTTGATGGCACCAAACTCTCTCTGCAAACTTTTGGACAGTAGATGCCTTTATCTTAAATCCTTGACTTTCAACTGTAAGCTAACCATTCCATTCCATTGATTTTCTTCCAAAGAGAAAACGGCACTAAATGGTTTTCCGTTCTGAACAATCGGAAGTTTAATTCCCAAATTAAAACCTATTGCTCCAACCGGACCAGAACCATTTTGAGTTACGGCAAGTTTAATATGCTTATTATCCTCTCCAACCCCCTTAGCATAGCCAGTATCACGGAGGTTTTCTGTCATAAAAACAGGAGTCATATTACCCGGACCAAAAGGTGCAAATTGTTGTATTATACGCAAGAGTTTCGGACTTATCTGATCTAAATCGAGTTTTGCATTAATGGTGATCTCCGGTGTCAATAGATTGGGGTCTATTGTTTCAGCTACTATTTTTTCAAATTGCGATTTAAATTTTTCATAATGTTCTTCAACCAATGTTAGCCCTGCAGCGTATTTATGTCCTCCAAACTGCTCAATAGTATCGGCACAATGTTCTAAGGCATTATAAACGTCAAAACCCTTGACAGATCTGGCCGATGCGGCTAGTTTATCGCCACTTTTTGTGAACACTAATGTAGGCCTATAGTAGGTTTCAGTAAGTCTGGAGGCAACTATCCCAATTACCCCTTTATGCCAGGTGTCTTTATAAACAACGGAAGTAAATCTATCTTCTTCCTTATTTTTAAGGATCATGGCAAGTGCTTCCTCTGTAATCTCCCGGTCCAATCCCTTCCTCTTGGTGTTAAATTCTTCGATCTCTGAAGCATATTTAACTGCCAGCTCCATATTTTGCTCTATTAATAGATTTACTGCATATTGTCCATGTCTCATACGCCCTGCCGCATTTATTCTTGGCGCAATTATAAAAACGACATCTGTTATGGTTAGTTTTTTCTTCTGTATGTTTTTAATTATTGCCTTAAAACCAGTTCTTGGAGCTGAATTAATTACTTCTAACCCAAAATAAGCCAGAACCCTGTTTTCGCCTGTTATGGGTACGATATCCGCCCCAATGGCAGTTGCCACCAGATCCAGGTATGGAATGAGTTTATCAAAGCTATCCTCTCTAGTAATGTTTAGTGCCTGTATAAGTTTAAAACCAATACCACATCCGCATAATTCATCATATGGATAGGTGCAATCATTTCTTTTTGGGTCCAAAACTGCTACAGCATCTGGTATTTTCTTTCCGGGCCTGTGGTGGTCACATATGATAAAATCAATTCCTTTTTCCCTGGCATAGGATACCTTCTCTATAGCCTTTACACCGCAATCCAATGCTATAATAAGAGCAAAATCATTGTCCTCTGCAAAGTCAATTCCCGCATAAGATATACCATAGCCTTCCGCGTATCTGTCAGGAATATAGGTTGCCACATTCGGATATAGTGTAAGTAAATACGATGACAGCAGAGCTACCGCTGTAGTTCCGTCTACATCATAATCTCCATAAACAAGGATATTTTCATTTGCCAGTATTGCATTTTCAATACGTTTAACGGCCAGTTCCATATCCTTCATAAGAAATGGGTCATGGAGGTCGGAAAGTTGGGGTCTGAAAAACTTTTTAGCTTCTTCATAAGAAGTTACGCCACGCTGCAGCAATAATTGAGCTACCAGTCGATCTACTTTCAGTATTTCCGCTAAAGCTTTTATTTGCCCATCATCTTGTTTTGGTTTTAATGTCCAGCGCATGGTACCACTTTATCTGTCTTTTGTAATATAAGACCATTTCCTGCATCTTAAATGCAGAAATAACTCTTTTATTTTTCTATTGATCAATCTGTACCACCCTGAAGAATGGGTGTCAATCTTTATGGAATATTGTTTTTATTTCAAGCTTTGCGAACTTCCTGAACATTTCCATTACCCCACAATACTTTTCAACTGAAAGATCTACGGCTCTTTGCAATTTTTTTTCTTCCAGGTTGCCTCCCCAAAAATGGTATTCTACGGTCACGGCATCATAGTATTTGGGATGTTCATCCGTAAGGTTAGCAGTAGTTTCTATACTGAATTCCTCCACATCAAGTTTCATTTTTTTGATAAGCATAGCAACATCAAGACCCGAACACCCTGCCAAAGCTGACAGCATAAGAGCCTTGGGTTTAAGGCCATTGCCATCTCCCCCATCATCAGGACCGGCATCTATAGTTAAATTTAATCCGGATGGATTATTGCTCTCAAAAGCCATGTTCCCCAGCCATTTGGTCGTAATTTGATTTGTTGTGCTCATATTTTTTCGTTTCTTGTGGAGTACAAAAATACGACCGCTATGCCACTTGTACAACCTCTTGATCCTAATCATGATACTCAAACCAAAGAATTAGCAGAATTCTTCAATGAGACACTTGGGTTTTGTCCAAATTCTGTGCTCACCATGCAACATAGACCTTCAATATCCAAGGCTTTTATTAACCTAAACAAGGCGGTTATGGCCAATGAAGGAAAAGTAACTTCTGCCCTTAAACGAATGATTGCCTGGGTCAGCAGTAATGCAGCTGGTTGTCGCTATTGCCAGGCACATGCAATAAGGGCTGCAGAACGCTACGGTGCCGAGCAAGAGCAATTGGATAATATTTGGGAGTACAGAACCCATGCTGCCTTTTCGGAAGCTGAACGCGCCGCTCTCGATTTTTCCCTGGCCGCTTCACAAGTTCCCAATGCGGTAGATCAAAACATAAAGACCCAATTGTATAAGTATTGGAATGAAGGAGAGATTGTTGAAATGTTAGGAGTAATTTCTCTATTTGGTTACTTAAACCGTTGGAACGATTCTATGGGAACAACAATTGAGGATGGAGCTGTAAAAAGCGGTGAGCGCTATTTGGGTAAATATGGATGGGAAAAGGGGAAACATATTTAGTTGAATACAACTAAACTCATTACTCCCAGTGTTAATCATAATAATGATCCATAACAGCTTAAAACAATGCAATTCCATTGATCTATTTTTTTATTTGTACCTTATATTTCCTTTTTTTTCCTAGGAGAAAAATAGTTCCTTTTTTAAAACTTTAAAATCGAAAACAATTGAGGTCTAGTTTAACGATTATATTGCTCTTTTGTAGTTTAACTTGTCTATCTCAAAGAGAGGCAAGTAAATGGTTGTTTGGAGAAAAGGTTGGATTACAGTTTTTCAACCTTTCTGACAAACCAATTGTCTTGAGGGGAGAACTGAATACTTTGGAAGGCTGCGCATCTATATCCGATAGTGATGGAAATCTTTTGTTCTATTCAGATGGGTCTACGGTGTGGGATAGGTATGATGATATTATGCCGAATGGCACAGGCCTACTGGGAGATGAGTCTAGTACACAATCTGCTATTATCATCCCAAAACCATTAGACCCTAATATTTATTATTTATTTACCGTTGGCTCTACTATTACTCCAAATGGTTATAATTATTATACTGTTGACTTATCCTTAAATGGAGGATTGGGAGAAGTTGTTGGAAATCATGTTAATCTTACGGATGGTCATGTGGGTAACCAATGGTCCGAAAAAATGACTGCAGTTCAAGGAGGTGAATGCAATACAACTTGGGTTATTTCTTTGGTTCGTGATTTGTATTATTCATATAAGGTAGATGAGAATGGCGTTGATCCGGTTCCGGTCATTTCTAAAGTGGATTTTTTAGCAGATAATGGTTCTAGAGGGTATTTAAAGGTTTCTCCTGATGGTACAAAAATTGTTGCTGCCCATCAGGGAAATGATTCTGGCACGATTGGTTGTTTTCTTTATAGTTTTGACCATATTACCGGGCAGGTATTGAATGACGGAATATCTCTATTTCCAAATCCGGTTGAGAGTCCATACGGGGTGGAGTTTTCATCTCAAACCAATAAACTTTATGTGTCTACCATTCAAACTGAAACTAATACGTATAGATTATATCAATTTAATTTAAGAAGTGATGCCATAGCCAACTCAAAAGTTTTAATTCATAAGGAATCTGCTTTTAGAGGTGGGTTACAGCTTGGACCGGATTTGAAAATTTATGTCACTATACCAGAGGAATATACCGTTGGAACTAATTATTTGGATGTTATTCATAATCCAGAACTAGATGGGCCAGCTTGCAATTTTGAAGAAGATTATATTTACCTAGGAGGAGATAGTTATTCGATGCAAGGCCTGCCACCATTCGTACAATCTTTCTTTTATACGCAAAGAATAAACATTGTCAATCCTTATGAACCCTTGACTCTAAATAGTACTGACTTGTCTCTCTGTACTGATTCAAGCTATATTCTTGAAGGCCCTGATATTCCAGGAGCGGATTATTCATGGACATTTAATTCTGCAGGTTTTCCTAAGCCATTACCTCTTCCAACACCTCCACATAAACTATCAATTAATACAACTGGCACTAATGACTCAGGTACTTACGAACTGATTGTTACATCAAATGATGTTGATTGTGATATTCAATATTTAGGTGAGGCAAAGGTGTCATTTACTACTCCTCCAATTATTAATTCTTCAGTAGGCCTATCTATTTGCGACTTTTTCGATACTAATTCAGCGGATGGTCTTTCAACATTTAATTTAAATAATAGTATTACTGATATTTCAAATAACCCAGAGCAGGCCGCTGTTTATTTCTATTTGAATGACACTGAGGCCGAAAACGATATATACAATCAAAATTCTTTGCCGCAGTTTTATATGAATACTATTCCCGATCAAGTTATTACTACAAAAGTATTTGAGAATGGTGCCGATTGTTACAGTTTAGGGCAATTGCAATTAATTGCCACTCCAAGTACTGTATTGGCTGCCCCTGATATATCTAATTGTGATTTTGGAAATGGAATGTCATCTTTTGATTTGGATGAACAAATGAATGGTATAAGGTCCCTTAATTTCTTGCCGGGCACAACAGATATTTTGTTTTTCGATTCTATTGAAAATGCTGTAGATAATTCGAACTCAATTACAGGTATGTACGAATCTTCAGGTGAAGCTATGTACTTTTATGCCATTAATAATGGATCATGCCTTGGATCTGGCTTATTTAATCTAAATGTTAGTCCGTTACCTCCTATAAGTTCAGAAGACATCGACCTTACGGTTTGCGAATTTAGTTTTCCTTTAACTCTAAATTCGGGTATTCCATATGATTTGGAGCCGTCCTATCGGTATGAATGGTCAGATGGTCAGACGACCAATGAAATTTTAATTAGCGATGAACAGACAATAAGCCTGAAGGTAACAGATATACATACCGGCTGTCATATTTCAAAAACGTACCATATCAAAAAAACAACACCGCCTATTATAACCGATGTCAACGTAAACATAGACAACGGAACGGTTACTGTTTTTTCCCCTGAAAATCCCAATTTGACTTATAATTTAGACAATTCTAGTGGGGTTTTTCAGCCAGAGAATGTTTTTCTAAATGTGCCTCCAGGTGTTCACACTGTTTATGTCAGTAATGAATGTGGTGTGTCACAAAAGGAAATCTATGTGTTAGGGTTTCCCAAGTTTTTCACTCCAAACGAAGATGGCGCTAATGACACATGGAACGTGAGGGGATTAGATACAAATAGATTCTCAATTTCTAATATTCAAATATTTGATAGGTATGGTATGCTGCTAAAAGCCATAACACCCGAATCGGAATGGAATGGAAATTTCAACGGTAAAAAACTTCCTCCCTCTGATTATTGGTTTTTGGTAAGCGTAACTAATCAAAATGAAAATACGGTTACTACTTACAGGGGGCATTTCAGTTTAGTTCAATAGATAGGGTTTAATTTCTCTATGCTCCACCCTGTTATGGCTACCAAACATTAGTTACAACCCAATTTACGGCTTCCTGGAAGTGAGTAACATATTCACATGGTGTGTAATGAGATAATCCATCAACAATAACAAATTCAACTACTGAACCTGCGCTAATTGCTTTATTTACAAATATTTCGGTTTGTGAAACTGGGAAGAGCTCATCCGAATTGCTGTGTATAACATATATAGGGATTGAAAATGTAGAAATACTTCCATCTGCTCTTTCCGGATCATAAGAACTGGCCATGGCAATCGATGCTGTGAAGTATTGCGGGAATATATCAGCATAAAGCCAACTTGCATTTCCGCCATTGCTATATCCCGTTACCAGAACTTTCTCTGTATCCACAAACCAATGCATTCTGGCTAAATCCGTCAAAGCAGCGACCTGGTTTTGATTAATTCCATCATACCATTGTTCCTCACCGGCATTGGGGCTAATAATAAATGCATCTAACGCAGCTAACCCCGGCTCAACATAACAGCTTGTATTTTGGTGTGCAGTTGCACTACCGCCCGAAGCACCGTGCAATGCAATAACCAATGGTCTTCTGTTATTCTCTGATGCTTCAGCAGGTGCTATTACTCTAAAGTTCCAAAATCTTCCACTTTCCAACGATTCTAACGAAAAATCATTTACTCCGGGTTGAATAGCCAAACTTAAAAAATCTGCAGTGACGTCCTCTACTGTTCTAGGTTCTAATTGTACAGCGGTGGCACCAATTGGATTATCATCACTACACCCAACAAATACAATACTTACTACTACAAGTATAGTTTTTTTTAAGTGTATCATGGGTCTGTCCTTTATCAAATATAATCAATTAATAGCTGGCCATAAACTACTAAATATCTTACTATCCAATTCCCTGCGTAAAAATTAGAACTTTTTGCAGAATCAATGATTGAATATTCATCTAAATCAATCGTCTAAAATATTATTTACCTCTTTTTGAAGTTTAACAAGTACGGTCTTTTCAAACCAAGGATTTTTTGTCAACCAAAACCGATTTCGTGGAGACGGGTGTGGCAAAGGTAAATATTCAGGAAGATAGGTTTCGTAAGCTGCCACAGTTTCGGTCAGCGTTTTCCTGGCCGAATTTCTTAGGTAATACCTTTGGGCGTACATACCTATTAATAGCACTAATTCCAAATTGGGCAATTTATCTAATATGGGTGCGTGCCATAATGGGGCGCATTCGGACCTCGGGGGTAAATCGCCCGACTTTCCCTTGCCGGGATAACAAAATCCCATAGGGATCAAAGCAATTTTGGATTCATCATAAAACTCCGCATCAGTAACTCCGAGCCACTTTCTTAATTGCCTACCGCTGGGATCATCCCAAGGCACTCCAGTTTTATGGACTTTAGTTCCTGGTGCCTGACCTATGATTACGATCTTGGAATTTGGATTTGCCGCCACGATTGGTCTTGGCCCTAAAGGCAAATGAGCCTTGCAAACCTCACAACCACGTATTTCTGATAGTAGTTTTTGCATTATTTTTTTCCGGCAACAACAATTACAAATTCTCCTTTTGGTGATTTATTTTCAAAATGTTCTAATACCTCTGAAATAGTACCTCTAATGGTTTCTTCATACATTTTAGTAAGTTCCCTGGAAACCGAAATTGATCGTTTGGGGCCAAAATAGGTTACAAATTGTGATAAAGTCTTTAGAAGCTTATGAGGAGACTCATAGAAAACCATAGTTCGGGTTTCTTCTGACAAATCATTTAATCTGGTTTGCCTGCCTTTTTTTATTGGCAGGAAGCCTTCAAAAACAAAGCGGTCGTTGGGAAGGCCACTATTAACAAGTGCGGGAACAAAAGCGGTAGCTCCTGGCAGACATTCAATTTCTATTCCCTGTTCAATACTGGCTCTGCTAAGTAAAAACCCCGGATCGGAAATAGCCGGAGTTCCGGCATCAGAAATTAGCGCAATTTGCTCTCCACTTTTAAGCCTTTGTACAATACCATCTACCGTTTTATGTTCATTATGCATATGATGGCTCTGCATTGGGGTGTCTATATTGTAGTGCTGTAAAAGTTTATTGCTTGTTCGAGTATCTTCGGCCAATATCAGGTTTACTTCCTTAAGAACTTTTATAGCTCTAAAGGTAATATCCTCCAAATTTCCAATAGGTGTTGGAACAATAAATAACTTGCCTGTCAGCACTGTTTTAAGATCTTACCCTCTTTTTAAGGCAATATGAGCAATATACATTTTTTATAATCGCAGTAAATCCGATACGAGAATTTATGAGAATCTACGCTCAATAAGAGCAAGAAACCTGATTTCATATTCCTCTTTTCCTGCCCATTTATTGTAATCTGGCTTAACCATATTTTCAATAAAGGCTATGGAGCGTTCATAGGAATCAATGGTGTTCAGTTGTGAAATTACCCTGTTGAAGTCTTCTGTGCTATCATTAAAAAGTTGTTTAACAAAAGCGAGTCTGTCGTTTAAACCCACAGTTATTTCTTTATTTGTGAGTTTGTCATTCAACGATTTTGGCTTGGAAGTTTCTTTTACCGCTTGAGAAATATCTGCTGAGGTTTTGTTATTATCCGCCTTCTCTGTCTCAGGTTTTGCAACAAATTCTGCAAAAAGCCTATCATTATCCACACTATTAGGCATTTCAGATACCATGCCTTTTATTGTATCAATTCCCTGAGTAATAATATCTTCGTCGTGCGGGTTGTTTTCGGGAACCGATTTATTTTCATTCATTACGGCATTGGCCATTTTTTCAAACCTGGATGCAATAACATTTTTGGACACGTCAATTTCAATATCGTTAAGTTTTTCATCAATAAACTTAAGAACGGTCAATTTCTCGTACAGATTTCTCGCAGCTTCATATAATTCCGGTATCTCCATCTCTGTAAGACCCCTGGATGTAATTATATCTGTGGACATCTTAATTAATTCCTCTTTCAGTTTTCGCTTCATTTCTTTTTGTTTAGACTAAACAGTAAAGGTCTATCTTTTTTAATACTTTTATAATTCGTTTCATTATTTAGGGATTAAACCCCTTACTTTGGTTTAAAATTACAAAATGTTTCTCGAAAACACTGTTAATCACAAGGAACAATTCGGTTGGATAGAGGTTATCTGTGGCTCAATGTTTTCCGGCAAAACGGAAGAACTGATTCGCAGGCTTAAACGAGCCCAGTTTGCAAAGCAAAAAGTAGAAATATTTAAACCAATTGTAGATACAAGATATCATGAGGAGAAGGTAATCTCTCATGATGAAAACGAAATTCGTTCCACCCCTGTACCGGCGGCGGCAAATATCCGGCTTCTGGCAGACGACTGTGATGTAGTTGGAATAGATGAAGCTCAGTTTTTTGATGATGAAATTGTAACTGTTTGCAATGATCTCGCAAATATCGGGATACGAGTTGTTGTTGCCGGACTCGATATGGATTTTAAAGGTAATCCTTTCGGGCCAATGCCTGCTTTAATGGCTACTGCGGAATACGTAACTAAAGTTCATGCTATTTGCACGCGTACCGGCAATCTTGCCAATTATAGTTTTAGAAAATCTAATAATGATAAATTGGTGCTGCTTGGAGAAACAGAAGAATACGAACCTTTAAGCCGGGCTGCATTTTACAAAGCTATGCTTAAAGAAAAAATTAATAAAATGAAGGTAGAAGCTGAGGAGATAAAACAAAATAAAAAAGATGCCAATGCCCAGAGCTAAAGAGACTACATTGGAGTTGGATCTTGTGGCTTTAGAACATAATTACAATTATATAAGAACCAAAATACATCCTTCAACCATGTTTTTAGCTGTGGTAAAGGCTTTTGCCTATGGAACTGATTCCGTGATCATCGCAAAAAAACTGGAAAAACTAAGAGTAGATTATCTGGCGGTGGCTTATGCCCATGAAGGAAAGGTTTTAAGGGAGGCAGGGATTAAAACACCTATACTTGTATTGCATGCGCAGCCTTCCAATTATACAATGGTTATTAAATATTGCCTGGAACCCAGTTTATATTCCCCCAGAACACTCCTAGAGTTCATCAAGGCTGCAAAGACACAAAAGCAAAAGGATTATCCTGTGCACTTAAAATTCAACACAGGCCTTAACAGACTTGGATTTTGGGAAAATGACATTGACTATATAGCCGATCAGCTTGTGGATAGAGAAGAATTGAAAATAAAATCAATATTTTCTCATTTGGCCGCCTCCGAAGACAAGTCCGAAGAAGAATTTAGCAAAAATCAAATTAAATCTTTTGAAAAGATTGCCGAGGAATTTACTTCCCTATTGAAAATTAGTCCATTTATGCATATTCTCAATACCTCCGGGATATTCAATTATCCAGAAGCACAATTCCAAATGGTGCGAAGTGGTATTGGCCTGTACGGATATGGAAATGAAGCCAGGTATGATGCTAAGTTGCGACCTGTGGCTACATTAAAAACAATTATCTCGCAGATACACAATATAGAACCTAATGAAAGTGTAGGTTACAATAGGGCTTTTACTGCTAAGAGATACAAAAAAACTGCAACTTTGCCTCTTGGGCATGCCGATGGAATTGGAAGACAATATGGTAATGGTAAAGCTTCGGTGTTAGTTAATGGTAAGGAGGCGCCTATTATTGGAAATGTTTGTATGGATATGATTATGATAGATATAACTGGTATTGAATGCAAGGAAGGTGATGAAGTAGTTGTATTTGGAAAAGAGCATTCTGCAGAGACTTTTGCGGCCGGAGCAAAAACAATTTCCTATGAAATTTTAAGCGCTATTTCTCAAAGAGTTAAAAGGGTAATTACAGGAGCCTAAATAACTAATTAACATATTGTTAAGAATAGTTATTTGGAGTATCTTGTAACTGCATTTATTACCTAACCATTTAAAAAACAAATAACATGTTAAAAGAATTCAAGAATTTCATTATGACCGGCAATGTAATTGATTTTGCAGTTGCTGTAATTATGGCAGGAGCCATAGGCCTTGTTATTAATAGCTTTGTTGGCGACATTATTATGCCAATTGTGGGTGAATTTGCCGGAGGTGTAGATTTTGCTAATTTAAGATATATCCTCACAGAGACTTCAGGAGTTGAAGGAGAAGCTGGCTATGTAGCAGAAAATGCAATTCGATGGGGAGCATGGGTAAATACTATTGTTAATTTACTTATTGTAGGATTTGTGATGTTTCTGCTTGTTAAGGCTTACAACAAAACAAAAACACCACCTGCTCCACCTGCTCCCTCAGGTCCAAGTCAGGAAGAACTGTTAACACAAATAAGAGATTTATTGAAAAAGTAGTAAGAAATAAAACTCCTTTTACGGGAGTAACCGCTACATTACAATACTAACTTAAAGGCCACCAATTAGTTTTCGCAAAGCAGATTGGTGGTCATTTTTTTATATTTGTTCGAATTATAACAAATTGTTATAATTTTATATATCCAATAAAAAGTCTTGTTCATCAACATTGGTTGCAATACCTTTGGGTTCTAAATAATAAAAACATGAAGGTAGCTGTAGTTGGCGCAACCGGAATGGTTGGCGAAGTAATGCTTAAAGTCCTTAAAGAACGGAGTTTTCCAATAACTGAACTATTATTGGTCGCCTCTGAGCGATCTGTTGGTAAAAAGATATCCTATAACGGGCAATCCATTAGCGTAATTGGACTTGCTGATGCAGTAACTGCACGTCCGGATCTGGCTATTTTTTCTGCCGGAGGAGATACATCACTAACATGGGCACCAAAATTTGCAGCAGCTGGCACCACGGTAATTGATAATTCGTCGGCCTGGCGCATGGATCCTGAAAAAAAATTGATCGTACCGGAAATCAATGCAAATAAATTAACCAAATCAGATAAAATAATTGCCAATCCCAATTGTTCTACAATTCAACTTGTTATGGTACTGGCGCCCTTGCATGCCAGATACAAAATGAAGCGTGTAATAGTTTCAACCTACCAATCTGTTTCCGGAACAGGAGTGAAAGCGGTAAATCAGTTGGAGAATGAAATGGCCGGAATACAAGGTGAAATGGCATATCCATATCCTATCAACAGGAACGCCCTGCCGCATTGTGACACATTTATGGCAAATGGATATACCAAAGAAGAAATGAAATTGGCCAGAGAACCTCAGAAGATACTGGACGACCGTACATTTTCAATTTCAGCTACCGCCGTGCGCATTCCTACTGCCGGTGGTCATTCTGAATCGGTTAACGTTGAATTTGAATCCGACTTTGAACTAAATGAAGTAAGAAGAATTCTGAACGATACTCCAGGTGTTGTTGTACAGGACAATCCGGATACCAACACTTATCCAATGCCCGTTTATGCCCACGACAAGGACGATGTTTTTGTGGGTCGAATACGAAGAGATGAAACGCAGCGAAACACATTAAATATGTGGATAGTTGCGGATAATCTCAGAAAAGGTGCAGCTACCAATGCAATTCAAATAGCAGAATACCTGGTGAGCCAAGAACTCATCTGATGGTGCTATCATAAAGTCTGTTAAAACCTTTTGGCACATTAGTACTTAAAGGTTCTTTTATGGTATTTTTGATCTTCAAAAAATTTATCTGCCATGAAAAATATTGGGATTTTATTACTTTTTATTTTGATTAACATTTCTTGCCAGAATTCAGATAAAAAAGATACTATTACTGTGAATTATCCATTAACTAAAAAAGCAGATACCGTTGACAACTATTTTGGGAATACAGTTAACGATCCTTATCGTTGGTTAGAAGATGACCGGAGCGAAGAAACGGAAAAATGGGTAAAAGAAGAAAACGCTGTTACTTTTGGGTATTTGGAAAAAATACCGTTCAGGAAAGATCTGAGGAACAGATTAGAACAACTCTGGAACTACGAGAAACTTAGTTCCCCTTTCAATGAAGGTGACTACACCTATTTTTACAAAAATGACGGGCTCCAAAACCAATATGTTTTATACCGTCAAAAAGAGAATCAGGAAGCCGAAGTGTTTTTAGACCCCAATAGTTTTTCGGACGATGGAACTACCTCCTTAATGGGTTTGAGTTTCACTGAAGATGGTTCTATGGCTGCCTATTCCATTTCTGAGGGAGGAAGCGACTGGAGAAAGGTAATTGTAATAGAGACCGAAAATAAAACTATTGTTGAGGATACCCTCATTGATGTAAAATTTAGTGGCCTATCCTGGTATGGCAATGAAGGTTTATATTATTCAAGTTATGATAAGCCTGAAGGAAGTGAACTCTCTGCCAAGACAGACCAGCACAAACTTTATTACCATAAGCTTGGTACTCAGCAAAATACAGATGCATTAATTTTTGGAGGTAATCCTGAAGAAAAACACAGGTATATTGGCGGAAACGTGACTGAGGATAATAATTATCTGCTTATTTCAGCTGCAAATTCTACGGCAGGCAATAAGCTTTATTTAAAAGATCTGAGAAAGCCGGACAGCAAACTGATAACAATATTAGACCACGAAGATTCAGATACCGATGTTATTGAAAATGCAGGGTCAAAACTTTACCTGGTTACCAATTTAGATGCGCCTAATAAGAAGATCATCACTGTAGATGCTTCAGACCCAGGTCCGGAAAACTGGGAAGATTTTATTACTGAAACAGAGCATGTTCTTAGTCCAAATACAGCTGGGGGTTACTTTATTGCAGAATATATGATAGATGCTATCTCCAAAGTTTTTCAGTATGATTATGATGGCATTTTAATACGTGAAATAAAGCTTCCTGGCATAGGCAGTGCAAATGGCTTTGGTGGCAAAAAAGAACAAAAAGAAATCTACTTTTCATTTACAAATTACAACACTCCAGGTTCGTCATATAAATACAATGTGGAAACAGGTAATTATGTCCCCTACTGGAAACCTCAAATTGATTTTAATCCGGATAATTATGAGTCTAAACAGGTATTCTATGCCTCTAAAGACGGAACAAAAATCCCAATGATTATAGCTTATAAAAAGGGTCTTGAACTTAATTCTAAAAACCCAACTATTCTTTACGGCTATGGTGGGTTTAATGTAAGCCTAACACCCTCCTTCAGCGTTGTCAATGCTGTTTGGATGGAGCAAGGAGGTGTTTATGCTGTGCCTAATTTGCGTGGTGGCGGAGAATATGGGAAAAAATGGCATAATTCCGGTATAAAAACCAAAAAACAAAATGTGTTTGACGATTTTATAGCTGCTGCAGAGTATCTTATTGAAAATAAATATACCTCATCGGAAAACCTGGCAATACGAGGTGGTTCAAATGGTGGTCTTTTGGTAGGGGCTACAATGACCCAAAGACCTGAACTTATGAAAGTAGCGCTGCCGGCTGTAGGTGTTTTGGACATGCTGCGTTATCATACTTTCACTTCAGGGGCAGGATGGCATTATGATTATGGGACTTCTGAAGATAGCGAAGAAATGTTTCAATACCTAAAAGGTTATTCCCCTATTCACAATGTAAAAGAAGGGGTCGAATACCCGGCTACCTTGATTACAACAGGAGATCATGATGACCGTGTTGTACCTGCACATAGTTTTAAATTTGCGGCTGAACTTCAGGAGAAGCAGTCCGGTACTAACCCCACTCTTATTCGCATTGAAACTAAGGCCGGCCATGGAGCAGGGACACCTGTCAGTAAAATAATTGAGCAATATGCCGATATTTTTGCATTTACTCTTTATAATATGAACTATAAGGAATTACCAAATAAGGCAGTCATAAAGGAATTTAAAGAGTAACTATCAATAATTCAGAGCAAAATCCGTTTCTAATAGAACGGATTTTTTTTTTGAAAGTCGTTTAAGATTAAAATCATGTTAAAAATAACCGGTCTATCTTTTGCCTATAACAAGGATTCCGTACTTGATGATATTAGCTTCTCTGTTGATAGAGGTGAACATCTGGGCATAATGGGTGAAAGTGGTTGTGGTAAAAGCACCCTGTTACAATTAGTTTACGGATCTCTACAGCCGGCTCAAGGAGAAATATATTGGGGGAAAAAACAAGTTAAGGGGCCTCTATATAATCTTGTCCCCGGAGGGTCCTGCATGAAGTATATGTCACAGGGGTTCGACCTTATGGCAGTTACTACCGTGGCTGAAAATATTTCTGAATATCTTTCCGTATTTTATCCCAAAGAACTAAAAGAACGTACTGAAGAGTTGCTTGATATTATCGAAATGCAAAGGTTTGCAAAAACCAAAGTAAAGCATCTGAGTATAGGCCAGCAACAGCGCGTTGCTCTGGCCAGGGCTTTGGCTCAGAAACCTGAAGTGTTGCTATTGGATGAACCATTCAGTCATATAGATAATTTTCGAAAAAACAGCTTAAGAAGAAATTTGTTTAACTATCTGAAGCAGGAGAAGATAACCTGCTTAACGGCTACTCATGACCACAATGATATACTGCCCTTTGCAGATCGAGTACTCGTATTAAAGGATACACAAATATTAGCTCAGGAACCTATTCTTGAACTATATAAGAATCCCGGAAACCTTTATATTGCTTCTCTTTTTGGAGAAGCCAATTTGGTCCCTATCAATATTATCAAATCATATGCAGATACCAAACGAAAAATTATTGTTTACGCTCATGAATTCAAGGTATCCCAAAATTCCGGTCTTCCTGTGGTCGTAAAAAAAACATATCCGATGGGAAGTCATTATCTGGTTGAAGGATTTACAGAAGAGCAAATAATCTATTTCCATTCAGAACGAAATATGAAGATTGAAACAGAAGTTTATCTCAATATTTCCCTTGAAACAATTAACCAAAGGCTAAAACTCTAATCGACCTTTGCACAATGAACAAAGACTTGATTTTACAGGAATTAAAGTTCAGAGCTGTCCGAAGTGGTGGTGCAGGTGGCCAGCATGTTAATAAAGTATCCACAAAAGTGGAACTAATTTTAAACCTGGCTCGTTCCAAAGCGTTTAATGAATCTGAAAAAGAACGCTTATATAAAAAACTCAGTAAACGACTTACATCAGAAAACAAACTCCTGGTTCATTGTGACGAATCCCGAAGCCAACATAGGAATAGGGAAATTGCAGAAGACCGTTTGCTAAAACTACTTGAAGAAGCCCTTAAAGTTCCGAAAAAACGTAAAAAAACTTCTCCTTCTAAAGCTTCGGTAGAAAGAAGATTAAAAACTAAAAGAGTAGTAGCAAAGAAGAAAACGAGCCGTAAAAAACCGGAAGATGATTAAATTAATTATTGGACGACAGTATTTATTAAAGTGCCAATTCCATCAATTTCAATTTTAATTTGATCAATCCCTATCTCGCCGGTGAATACCTGTTTACCATCCCTCTGTATTTCAAGCCTTATAAGCGTTGTTTTAGGAAGAGGTCCCTCAACAACTAAAATACAGGGACCAATAGCGGCGGAGTCCCCTTTTAAAAAAGTTAAAGAACCTTTTTAATGCAAATCGTTTTTTGATTAAACTCAAAACAATGACCTTTGGATTTCCCCAATAACTTTTTTCCAATAGGGCTAAGTGAAGAAATACAATATATTTGGGCAGGGCCCTTTTTGAAGGCTCCCGCCGAAATTGAAATATAATATACGCCCTCTGTAGTAATCACAAGACTGCCCTGACCAATATTTGCGTGGCTTGGAAGAATAGTAATACCAGCTAAAGCCTGTCTCATCTTTTCCGCTTCATATAGCTGACGCCCCAGCTTCTCCCTTTCAAGTTGAAACATAGCCCTCCCCGTTTCATGTTTATCTCCCGCGCTACTCTTTGTCTCAGATTTTAGAGAATCGTTAATGCTTTTTATATTATTTTGGATGCGTCCAATCCTATCCTCCGCGAATGATTCACAAAATCTGCGCAATTCTTCCTTGATGGCTGCCGAAATTTCCATATCAGCTTAAATCAGCTAAATTTTTTCCTACCAAACTACCTATAGCAATCCCCATACCTCCCAGCCTTACTCCGCATACTAAGTTATCGGAAAGTTGCTTTACAATTGGTCTCTTTGTCTTACCTATCCCCATAATTCCGCTCCATCTGCGTTCAATTTCAAAATCTGTGTGAGGTAAAATGATTTCTTGTAACATCTTGTCCAGGCTATTCTGAATTAGTTCTGTTTGTCCAAATTCTGCTGTTTCTTCTGTTTTAAAATCCAGATTTCGGCCACCTCCTAAAAGGATACGATTCTCAATATTTCTGAAGTAGTAAAAACCTTCGTCCAGGTGAAAAGTCCCTTTAATCTGAAGATTTTTGATGGGTTTTGTAATCAATACTTGTGCCCTTGCCGGCTTAACCTCTTCATCTAAAAGCTCGTTAGCAAATCCATTTGTTGCGATTATAAGTTTTTTTGTCTCAAATTCAAATTGATTGGTGTAAACCTTTACGGTTCCCTTGCCGTCATCAAAGGAATTAACTCCAATGGAGTTTAAAATATTTACACCGGAATGACGGACCAATGAGAGCAAAGAATTCATCATTGTTCCGGTATTTATTTGAGCTTCAAACCGACTGGAGATATATTGATTAACAATGTTATTAAATTTAAAAGTGTTTCGATGGAAAAAATACGCATCTTCACCATATACCGGCTTAAGTAGCTTATTGATGTTACTTAGAGCTTCAGAGCAATCATTAAATAATTTAGTGTTTTCCTTTAAAAAAAGTTCATGCCCTCCATGCCGCTGAAAATCCATTTTGGAATCCCCTAGAGTAGTGCGTAATAATTGAATCCCTTCCCATCTGCTTCTCACCAGTTCTAACACTTCTTCCTGTGAGTGGGTTTTAAGGTCGCTAACAACTTCCGAGATACTACCAAAACATGCAAATCCGGCATTTTTTGTACTTGCTCCTTGGGGTAAAGCCCCTTTTTCAAGAATAAGGATTTTTGCTTTTGGGTGTTTTTTGCTCAAATAATATGCGCAATTTAGACCAACAATACCACTACCAACAATAGTAAAATCAATGTTGGACAACCAAGTTTTATATTCCCAATAACTAAGATTCATCGTGCTATAAAAAACTCCGACGATGGCCGGAGTTCATATTCTATTCTTCTGGTTTAGGATCCATTATAAAATCTTCCATGAATTTAGTAGTATAATTTCCCGCCAGGTAATCCGGATGGTCCATTAATTGCCTGTGAAACGGAATAGTTGTGGCTATTCCTTCAATTACAAATTCGTCCAGGGCTCGTTTCATTTTATTAATTGCCTCTTCCCTGGTCTGGGCCGATGTAATAAGCTTGGCAATCAAGGAATCATAATTCGGAGGAATTGTATACCCGCTGTATACATTGGTATCCAATCGAATCCCATGACCTCCCGGAGTGTGCAATGTAGTTATTTTACCAGGTGATGGCCTGAAATCGTTATAGGGGTCTTCCGCGTTAATCCTGCATTCAATTGCATGAAGTTTTGGGAAATAATTTTTACCTGAAATAGGCACTCCACCAGCTACGAGAATCTGTTCCCTGATCAAGTCATAATCCACTACCTGTTCCGTAATGGGATGTTCTACCTGAATACGTGTATTCATTTCCATAAAATAAAATTCGCGGTGCTTATCTACTAAGAATTCCACCGTACCGGCACCTTCATATTTTATATACTCCGCAGCCTTTACGGCAGCGTTTCCCATAGCTTCCCTTAGATCATCTGTCATAAAAGGGGAAGGGGTTTCTTCAGTGAGTTTCTGATGTCTACGCTGGATTGAGCAATCTCGTTCTGAAAGGTGACATGCATTCCCATATTGGTCCCCGATAATTTGAATTTCAATATGCCTGGGTTCTTCAATAAGTTTTTCAATGTACATCCCGCCATTTCCAAAGGCGGCCGTTGCTTCTTTTACGGCACTTTCAAAAGCAGCTTCAATATCCTCTTCCTTCCAAACAGCCCGCATACCTTTTCCGCCACCCCCGGCAGTAGCTTTTAGCATTATGGGATATCCCATTTTCTTTGCTTCTTTTTTGGCATGTCTAACATCTTTCAGCAGACCTGCCGAGCCGGGAATTGTAGGTACACCGGCCTTTTTCATGGTTTCTTTGGCAGTAGCCTTGTCACCCATTTTATCTATATGTTCTCCCGAAGCGCCAATAAATTTAATCTCATGCTCTGCACAAATTTTAGAAAATTTTGAATTTTCCGACAAAAATCCATAGCCGGGATGTATTGCATCTGCATTGGTAATTTCTGCTGCTGCAATTATATTGGGTATTTTCAGATAGGACTCGCTACTAGATGCCGGTCCAATACAAACCGCTTCATCCGCAAAGCGAACATGTAGGCTCTCTTCATCTGCTTTGGAGTAAACAGCCACGGTTTTAATGCCCATTTCCATGCAGGTCCGTATAATACGTAAGGCTATTTCACCTCGATTTGCGATAAGTATTTTTTTAAACATAGCTTTTACTATAGAATTCTCAAGAACCCGAATTCAAATACTTAAGAGTGTTTTTGATTACGAGTCCTTATAAATAAAATTATGAGGGATCTACCAGGAACAATGGCTGGTCAAATTCTACCGGAGATGAATCCTCAACTAATACTTTTATGATTTTACCCGAAACTTCAGATTCAATATCATTGAATAATTTCATTGCTTCAATTACACATAATATATCACCCTGTCCTATATTATCCCCTACCTCAATAAATGGTGGTTTGTCAGGAGATGGTTTTCTATAAAAAGTACCTATAATAGGAGATTTAATGGTAATATATCTAGAATCTTCCTTTGGGCTTGATGCATCTGTATTCTCTCCAGAAGCACCCGTACCTTCGGTTGATGCAGGAGTTAAAGATGGTCCCGCGGGAGCTGCACTTACCGGTATTTGCTGTAAATACGTAGTAGTTTCCGGAGCAGAACTTAATGCCCCAGTTCTAATAGTGATCTTAATATCATCAGTTTCAAGCTTTACTTCGGTGGCTCCTGATTTTGCTACAAATTTAATTAGACTTTGAATTTCTTTTATATCCATGGAATTCTATTTTGATTCGTTATTGCCATTATATGCCCATTTTAAATATATGGATCCCCAGGTGAATCCACCGCCAAAAGCCGCAAATACCAGGTTATCCCCTTTTTTGAGTTTCTTTTCGTAATCAAAAAGAAGTAGTGGTAATGTAGCCGAAGTAGTATTACCATATTTATCTATATTCATCATCACCTTGGAAGATTCCAAATCCATTCTTTTTGCTGTAGCGTCTATTATTCTTTTGTTCGCCTGATGTGGGATTAACCATTGCACATCATCATGGGTAAGATTATTACGTTCCATTATTTTGGCTGCCACATCGGCCATATTTGAAACTGCAAATTTAAAAACGGATTTCCCGTCCTGATAAACATAATGCTTTTTGTTTTTGACGGTTTCTTCAGAAGGAGGCATTAAAGATCCCCCAGCTTCAATCTTTAAAAACTCTCTTCCCCTACCATCAGATCTCAAATATTCGTCCTGCAATCCTAATCCCTCATCATTGGGTTCAAAGAGAACAGCTCCGGCCCCATCACCAAAAATAATACAGGTAGTTCTTTCAGTATAATCAAGAATAGAAGACATTTTATCTGCTCCTATCAGGAGAACCTTCTTATACTTGCCAGATTCTATATAACTTGCCGCTGTAGACATCCCAAATAAAAAGTTTGAACAGGCAGCCTGCACATCAAAGGAAAAGGCATTTACAGCTCCAATTTGTGAGGCAACATATGCTGATGTTGAAGCAACCGGTAAATCCGGTGTTGCAGTTCCAACAATAACCAGGTCAATTTCAGAAGGGTCTAAATTAGACTTACTAATTAAATTTTCAGCTGCTTTAATAGCCAGGAAAGAAGTCCCTTTATCCTTATCTTTTAGTATTCTTCTTTCTTTAATTCCTGTTCTGGTTGTAATCCATTCGTCTGTGGTATCAACCATAGTTTCCAACATTTTATTGGTTAACCTGAAATCCGGAACGTAACCCCCTACAGCTGTTATTGCTGCTGTTATTCTACCCATAGTATGTGTGGTTTTTATCAAGAAACCTTAAAAAATGGTCGAAAATTCGTGAAAAATAATCATTTTTTAGGACTTTTTGCTTAAAATGCTGACTTTTAAAGATATTAGTCTGCCCCATAAAAAAACTCCCAACTATTATAAGTGGGAGTTTAAAATTATAGCAAGGTATACTATACTGTTTCTTCTTCTGTCTTATCAATAAGTACTTGTCCGCGGTAATACAATTTACCTTCGTGCCAATGGGCTCTGTGATAAAGATGTATTTCTCCTGTTGTTGGATCCTTTGCAAGAGTTGGCGCTATGGCTTTATAATGAGTTCTTCTCTTATCTCTTCTTGTTCTGGATATTTTCCTTTTAGGATGTGCCATTTTGTAATCTATTTATCCGTTAGTAATTTTTTTAATGCCTCCCATCTGGGATCTATTTTATTTTTGTCTTTCTTATTCTCTTTTGGTTGCAATTCTTCAAGCCTTTTAAGTGCTTCCGAATTTAATGTGCCGTCTAAAACCCCCGGATGTATGCGTTTGGAAGGCACTGACAATACTATCATTTCGTAAACATATTGCCCAATATTTACCTGATGTTCTCCGTGTGGAATAATGAGTATCTCATCATCTTCGTCGTTGTAAACGGCCCCAAACTTTACTAAAAGTTTCAAAGAAGCTTCTATCTTTTGATCAAAAGGTTCACTAGTAAGATCGCAATAGAGATTTACTGTACCCTTAGTCTTCATTTCAAGCTCAAGAACTGTTGACATCCTGTCTAATACAATGTGAAGCTTAATCTCCGCATCATTAAATTCATGGTAATCAAAAGATTCAAAGAACGTATTGTCTATTTGATAATCAAACTTGTGTTTCCCTTGTTTTAATCCTGCAAAAGGAATACTGTATCCCTTATTCTTCATCACGTTATACACTAGTTTAAGGCGTGCAAAGATACTTTTTTTTTCTAAAACCCCAATTAAAAAGGAAATATATTTCCGAGGAATTATGTTATAAACTAATGGAGTTATATCAATATCATGCTCGTTTCATTTTCTGTTTTTGCAATGGATTTTTCATAAGTTTTTGAAACTCGCTCCTTTTCCTGAAAATATTTATTGCCATAAAAACTGCTTCCTTAAATGAACCCGGATCAGCTACACCTTTACCCGCTATTTCGTATGCCGTGCCATGATCAGGAGATGTGCGTACTTTTGACAGACCTGCAGTATAATTGACCCCCTTACCAAAAGAGAGGGTTTTAAAGGGTATTAAACCTTGATCGTGATAAGCCGCCAGAATTGCATCAAAGTTCTTATATCCTTCAGATCCAAAAAAACTGTCTGCTGCATAGGGGCCGTATACCAAGTGTCCCTCATCCGATAATTCACGAATAACCGGTTTTAATATTTCGTCATCCTCTTTGCCAATGACCCCGTTGTCTCCGCTATGGGGATTAATCCCCAAAAGGGCAATTTTTGGTTTTCGTATGCCAAAATCCATTGTTAAGGTGTCTTCCATGATCCGGATTTTATTACGTATAACTTTAGGTGTAATGGCCTCAGGTACATTTTTTACAGCCAGATGATCTGTTAGTAATCCTATCCTTAAGGTCTCAGTGACCATAAACATTAAACTTTCTCCTTCCAGTTCACTCGCCAGAAAGTCTGTGTGACCCGGGAAGTTAAAATCCTTGGTTTGAATATTGCTTTTATTAATTGGTGCCGTTACAAGTAGATCTATTTCATTCTTTTTTAAGGCATTTACCGCTGCCCGAAGTGACTTTAAAGCATAGGCACCACTTTCTTCGGTAGCTTTTCCATAGAGTATATTTGGATTCTCGTTCCAGACATTTATTACATTAACTTTGCCCGCATTGGCCCTTGAAGTTTCTTTAATTCCATTGTAGTTAATATTGATTCCGAGATCATTCTTCTGTTTAGAAATGGTTTTGTTTGATGCAAAAATAATTGGGGTGCAAAAATCCATCATTCTTGGATCCTCAAATGTTTTTAAGACAACTTCGCATCCGATACCATTCAAATCGCCAATAGATATCCCAACCTTTATTTTTGCCTTTTCCTCCATGTTATCAAACTCTTTATTTCTACTTTTACAGAGCAAAACTACTTATTTTAAATGATACATGTTTACAGGAATAATTGAAACTTTAGGCAAAATATACAGATTGCGAAAAGAAGGAAGTAATCTTCACATAACGGTTAGTTCGCTAATTACAGACAAATTAAAAATAGACCAAAGTATATCACACAATGGGGTATGCCTGACGGTTGTTGAAAAACAAGCCCCTTATTATACAGTTACTGCTATTGATGAAACCCTGCAAAAGACAAACCTCTCAGAACTAAAAGAAGGCCAGGTGGTTAACCTGGAAAGAGCCATGGTTATGGGCTCTAGACTAGACGGACACCTGGTTCAAGGACATGTAGACCAAACTGCTATTTGTAGAAAAATTACCAGAAATGATGGTAGTTGGATGTTTACTTTTCAATACGATCCCAAGCTTAATAATATAACCATAGAAAAGGGATCCATTACAGTAGACGGGGTTAGTTTAACGGTCGTTAATTCTGAAAAGAATGCCTTCAGTGTAGCAATAATTCCCTACACCTATGAACATACCCGGTTTAAAGAATACGAAATTGGATCTTTGGTTAATCTGGAGTTCGATGTTATCGGCAAGTACGTCGCCAGGTATCTGGAATTACAGACATGAATGCCATATCTTTGCCCTAAATTAGGCAGTATTGAGGTTAAACCAGTAACTTTATACCTTAATAAATATTTTGCGCCTGTACATTACAAAAGCTAACAGTAAATAAAACGAAACAACTGTTAATCCATACAGGAGCGAAGATAACTCAGCCGACATAAAATTGTGAAAGTATATCTTCTTAAACAACCACTGATGAAGTGTGGTTTGTTCATCTATTTTAACGGCATAGAATATTTTGGACACAAAGATTGATAAAAAATATACCGTAATTGCATTAGAGCCGGCGTAACGAAAGATACTCCCAAATTTAATTCCTTTTACATCCGACATATAATATATTAAAGCCAGCAAAATATTAGCCCATCCTGCAGTGACCAGGACAAAGCTGCTGGTCCAAAGAGCCTTGTTAATTGGGAATACAAGATCCCAAAGATGTCCGGCCAGAACGAGGACCACCCCTATTGCAAATAGTAAAATTTCCTTGTTAGATCTTTTAGACAAGAGTATCAAACCCGTAAATACGCCCATCAAAGAAGTTGCTATGGAAGTCAGTGTGCTTAATAATCCTTCGGGATCATAGTCTTCCTTGTACATGTGTGTTCCTAATGCATTGAGGTCTATATAATTAGCCCAGTTATTGGCTGCCCTTTCAAAAGTTGGCTCTATACCATTAACAGGTATAATACCCATCCATATCCAATACCCAATTAATATTGTTATGCAAATTCCAAGAAGTACTCTCCAATTAAAATTTATAAACAATATTGCCGTAAAAAAGAATACTACCCCAATGCGTTGTAAAACACCCGGAAACCGGATACTTCCAAAATCTTTAAAAAAGGGAAAATGGATTGTAAATGCTCCCAGAAAAAGGCCTAAACCTATTAATTTTAAAGCTCTTACTGTAATTTTCTTATAGGTAGTCTTCGTGGCCTTTTTGTTATTATAAGAAAAGGCTATTGAGGTTCCTACTATAAAAAGAAAAAATGGGAATACAAGATCAGTTGGTGTATATCCATGCCAATCGGAATGCAAAAAAGGCGCCTAAACATTGGACCATGTGCCTGGTGTGTTTACCAAAATCATTAGTACTATAGTAAGACCCCGAAAAATATCAACAGATATAATTCTTTCCTTCATGGTACTACAATATATTTTCTTTCATCCGATTCCAGACGCGAGCCAATAAGGTTCCGGAAACAATTGCTATTACCGTTAATATCGTGGCCAGTTTAATTTCCCCATAAATCCAATATCCAGTAGCAAACATACAGGTATAAATAAGCACACAACCCAATAGCATCGCAGAAATTCCTTGCGGAACACTCCACTTCTCGTTAGGATCGGAAATTACAACCCCATCAGTGTTTGCATCTTTAATAACTTTACTCCAGCCAGGGCCCCCTGGTTGAATTTTTTTATAGAAATCCCTCAGAACAGTTTTAGATTCGGGCTGAGTCATAAAAGTAGCAGACAGCCAAATGATTGTTGTTGCCAAAACGACAAAAATATACTCAGACCAGTCCGGAAAAACGCCGGTGTCTGCTGCAAATAAAAATGGCCCCACAGCAGTAACCTTAAGAATAATAGATATTATTCCGGAAGCAAACATTGCAGTAATCTCACTCCAGGCATTAATGCGCCACCAAAACCACCTTAGAATAAATATTAAACCGGTGCCCGCACCAAAAACTAATAATATTTCAAATAATTGAAGTGCATTTTGCAGAAGCAAAGCCAGAAGAGCACTAAGTACCATAAGGCCAACAGTAGACAAACGCCCAACCGCAACTAACCTTTTTTCTGAAGCATTGGGATTGATCTGCTGTTTGTAAAAATCAAAAACTATATAAGATGATCCCCAGTTTAACTGAGTAGAAATGGTACTCATGTAGGCAGCAATCAAAGAAGCCAAGACTAAACCAAGCAACCCGCTGGGTAGCTTTGTAAGCATAGCCGAATAAGCTAAATCATGTCCTAATTTATCATCTGCCACGTTTGGGAATGCTTCATGAATACTGGCTATATCCGGATAAACTACCAATGAAGCCAAAGCTACAAGAATCCAAGGCCAGGGCCTTAAGGCGTAATGCATAATATTAAAGAAAAAGGTTGCTCCAATAGCATGGTTTTCATTCTTTGCAGCCAGCATTCTTTGCGCTATATAACCTCCACCACCAGGTTCAGCTCCCGGGTACCATGAACTCCACCATTGTACTGCAAGAGGTATAATAAAAAGTGTGATCAAAGCCTGTTTGTTGCTAAAATCTGGCAGAATAGAGAGTTTGTCCGCCACATTTTCATTAGCCATAAGTGCTTGTATTCCTCCAACTTCAGGTAAATTCACCAGATAATATGCTGCTCCAATTGCGCCTCCCATTGCAACAAAAAACAATAAGAAATCTGTATAAACAACACCTTTAAATCCACCTAATGCACTAAAAGTTACAGTAATTAATCCGGCACTTATTACAGTTTGCCAGGGTTCCAACCCAAGCATTATTCCCCCAATTTTAATCGCTGCCAGGGTAACCGCAGACATTGTGATTACATTAAAAATAACCCCTAGGTAAACCGCACGAAACTTTCTTAAAAATCTTGCCGGAGCTCCGCCATAACGTAATTCATAAAATTCAAGATCCGTATTTACATTAGATTTTCTCCATAGTTTGGCATAAACAAATACTGTTAACAGCCCGGTAATAAGAAAGGCCCACCAAACCCAATTTCCGGAAACGCCATTCGTCCTTACAATATCGGTAACCAGGTTTGGAGTATCTGTAGAAAATGTAGTTGCCACCATAGAAAGTCCCAATAACCACCAGGGCATAGTCCTTCCGGATAAGAAAAATTCTGACGTACTCTTCCCTGATTTTTTGGAAACAAGAATCCCGATAAGCAGAACAACTGAGAAAAATACAATTATAAACGAGTAGTCTAAAGTGCTTAATTCCATAGTTTGGTTTTGGTCGTGCGTAAAGATATTATTTTTTAGGATACATTTGTTTTTTGTTTTTTATTCCTATTAAACTCTTTTAACTCCTATATTGGAAATTACCACCACCTCCTGGATATTGGCTTTTTCCGCTTCGGTAATTCTGGGGATTTCTAAAGCAGGACTTAAAGGTATCGCTATAGTTATTGTTACCCTTATGGCGCTCGCTTTTGGAGCCAGGGAATCTACAGGACTAATTGTGCCTTTGCTTCTGGTTGGTGATATTTTTGCCGTAATTTATTACAACAGACACGCACAATGGAAATATATTTTGCGATTTCTACCCTGGATGATTTTAGGATTGTTAGCAGGGGTTCTGATTGGAAAAAACCTTCCCGAAGAGACATTTAAATTTGGAATGTCAGGCATTATTCTGCTTAGTGTAATTCTTATGTACTGGTGGGATCTGCGAAAATCTAAATCGGTACCATCGCATTGGACATTTGGCGGATTTATGGGAGTAATGGCGGGCATTACCACCATGATAGGAAATTTGGCAGGAGCTTTTTCAAATATTTATTTTCTGGCCATGCGGCTTCCCAAAAACGTATTTATAGGCACTGCAGCTTGGCTGTTTCTGATCGTAAATGTCATAAAGCTACCTTTTCACATTTTTGTCTGGAAAACTATTAGTTGGGAAACATTGATCATAGATCTCAAGCTAATCCCCGGAGTCATATTAGGGCTATTTATAGGTGTACGCTTGGTTAAAATTATTCGTGAAAGTTTTTACAGGAAAATGATCCTGTTATTAACTGCTATAGGGGCCATCCTCATTCTGTTTCGGTAATATATAATTTAGCGAGAACCGGGCAATGATCTGAAGGATATCTCAAGTCTTTTGAATCACTCAAAATAGCATATTTAAGAAGCTGAAATCCAGTTTTGGAAATGAATATATAATCAATCCTTCGTGTTATGGGTTCTAAAAAATTAAACCCGTTAAATGTTCCTTCCGGGCCAAAAGCCTTATCCCCGGCAAGCAAATGGGTATCCTGGAGAGCACTGGAGAGCACTAAAATGCTTGGGTCATCCGGTTCCAGGTTAAGATCACCTGTTAGCATTACGGGATAATCCTGCTTATTTAATTCTCGTATTCTTTCAATAATTAAGAATACACTTTCCTTTCTGGCTTCTTCTCCTTTGTGGTCAAAATGCGTATTGAATACCCAAAAGTTATGAGCTCCGCTTTTGGTTTTAAATAGTCCATAACTGCATACACGTTTTATGGCTGCATCCCATCCTTTTGAGGGTATTTCAGGAGTTTCGGAAAGCCAGAAGGTGTTTTCTTGCAGTAATTCCAACTTATCCTGATTATAAAAAATTGCGGAAAACTCGCCATTTTTAGCTCCGTCTTCTCTAGCTTTTCCTATATAGGTATATCCGGGCATTCCTTCCTTTATTTCTAAAAGCTGATGCAGCAACCCTTCCTGAATTCCAAAAACCTCGGGTTCATGAAAGTTGAGTTGACCAATTAAAAAGTCCTTTCTATTATCCCAACGATTCAGGCTATCAGAAGATACATCCAAACGGATATTATAGCTAATTACTGTAATGCTCTGGGCTTCCAAATTTAGTAACATAAGCAACAATAATATCAGGAATAGAATAGCTCTCCGTATCATAATTCAAAACATATGTTTTACCCCTAGTTAACAATCGCTTATCTTGAATAAGTGTTTCACCTTTTAACGATTACCCTAATCACCGGATGGTTAATTTTTTTAAGCGATACTAAAAACCTGTTTAATGTAGCCTCAAGTTAGTTGATTGAACGTCTATTTAGAATGGAATTTTTCAAAGAGTAATTAAAAGATAAGGTACAAAACCTTTTTTAATTATGCTTGCTGTAGGAAAGCAGTTAAAAAGGATGTAAGAGTGACATTTTTTAATTACCTTGTATATAGTATTCTATTAACGGAGAATCATCATATCAATTCTAGAAAAAGAAATAATGAATTTTAATTTAGCAGAAAAATTAGCCATAGTAAAAGCCATTGATGAGGTTATTCTGGTAGACGGAAAAGTTGATAAACGTGAAATTGACTTCCTTACTCAATTGATGGATATTCTAAAATTTGACCGTGTTCTCATAGAAGAAGCAAGGAAAATTACGGCTAAAGAATGTATACAGGTCCTTAAGGCCATGCCAAACAATAAAAAACACGCACTGGGAGTGATGTTGAGTGAGATGGCCAACGCCGACGGAGAGTTTAATGAGGATGAATACCGACTTATTTTTAATCTTTTACTGGAAGCCGGTATTGATATTGAATCTGCACTTTAATAGGCAGACCGCTTGACCTTGTTAACAGAACGAATTATAATATATAAAAATCCGACTTTAATTAAAAAGTCGGATTTTCTTTTAGAAACTACACTCCGGCACATAAGGTGCGTGGAATATGGGATGTTTTCCTAAAAATCTTTAGTAAGATCAGCGGTATCATACCATTCTGCCTGATGAATAATTTTGCCTTCTTCGTTAAAAAAGTAGACAGCATAATATTTTAATCTGGAGTCATTTCCCGTTTCAGCATTGATAGACTTCCAAAGTCCATAAACCCGGACATCTCCATTGGGTTTTTGATCCTCTCCCAGGCCAGCATAATACTGTGCATCGGTTAGTTCTTTGTTGTTATACGCTTTCATAAAACCTTTCATAGCCTCTTCCCATGTGGCTCTTGGCAAGGAGTCGCTACCAACACTGGGTGGTGACCAAATAAAATTATCGGTAACATACTTACCAAAATTAAGGGAGTCATTGTTAGAAAATGCCTCCAGGAAAGCCTTAGTGGTTTCAACATTCTTATGGAATTTTTCCATATTCGGATCAGGCATTGGCGCCTCTGGTTCCTGTATTTTTTCCTGGCAACTGGCCATAAGTACGATAGTCGTAAATAAAAGAATAGCTTTTTTCATGTGTTTCATTAATTGGTTAATCTTTATAAATAACTCCTCCAATGAGGGATTGCACTACAAGAATATAACTTTTAAAGGTGCCATTATTCATAAGGTGGACGAATACCTATTTTTATTGTCCGAACGCAGTGCTTTTTTTACCATAGTAAAATATTCCGCTATAATATTTCATTATTCCTGATTTTGTTAGATCGGTCAATAAATTGAAACAAGCCAATAAAACTTTGGTTCCACAGAATTCTTTATTAAATTCAGAACGATTAGCTTTCAGCTGATTATCTTAAAATATAAAAGAAAAATGAAATTATTTCAGGCAATTAGGCAGCAACTGATTCAAGAAAGCAATGTGAAAAAATATCTGTTATATGCAATTGGTGAAATTTTACTGGTAATGATTGGTATTACGCTGGCTTTTCAGGTAGATAACTGGAATGAAAACCGGGAGAAAAAAATTGAAGAGATAAGAACTTATGAGAATATCAGGGAACAAATACTTGGGGATAAGGAACAAATTCAGGGTCAGATAGATTATAACAATCGCTTCCTGGCTCAATTTGAATATGCCCATAAGATAGTTATGGAAAATGACCGCATACAAATGGATACACTTGCCTCCATAATTCCAAAACTTACCAGTTATTCCGATTATGATCGTGAAGGTAATATTTACGAGACTATCGTAAACAGCGGTAAAATACAATTATTGCGTAACCAAGATATCGTTAATCACATTCGTCTTTTGGAACAACGCTATAATTATATTAACCGAATGGAGAACATTCATTATGATGTAATAATGGGTTACGCAGCTCCTGGAATTACTCCTGTAATCAATTTTAGCACTACTGAAATTGTTATGCCAGAACGCATTTTTAACTATGAGTTTCAAAACCTCATCTTTTTACTAGTGAAGATCATGCATGAAAAAGACAATACCTACAAAACTGCTTTAGATGAAATTGATAAAATTACGGCATTAATTGATGAGGAGCTTAAGTAGGTCTAAGCATTATATATTTTTAGTAAAAACTACAGGAAACCACCCTATTATTATGCTCTGCATACTTATATTTATTTAACTCTGCTGCGGCTAACTATATTCCTCTCAAATTTTTTGTCATCTTCCAGAATTTCAAAAAAATCCTTAATAAATTCTTTTACTTTACGAAGTTGATTAGGATCACGGAAATAGTTTTGTAAACTATCTATAGTGGAGAATATTTGCAATTCATGACCTAAATAGGTTTGCCTTACCTCTTGAAATACGTCTTTATCACGATTATAACCTTTGTAAGCACGTTGTGTAACATGGTTTATTTGAGTTGGTATATTCTGGATATTTGACACCGCTGAGTAATGGGTATTAACCAGCCCCGACATATCAAAATCATAGGGAACCGCAATTATATTATCGTCAACAAAGAGCAGTCGCTGATTGTGTTGAACCCTTACAGAATAATCTGTATTTCCGATTAAATATTCAAAAAATGCATTTTCCACCGCAAATGTAGCATCGTGTTGTAATGGGTGGATCTCCCTTTTTATCTGTTTCCCGTTCACTCGTTTTGCTACTTTATCAATATCTTCAATTAGAAAACCTTTGATCTGGTGTTTCTTAACTCGCTGTCCTTTCTCTTCATGAAATTCAAGCTCCAATAATCTGGTTTTAAAATGGTAGGGGGAAATATCTTCATATAACTTGTAGGCTAAATACTCTTTTATAACATAGTCATTGCCATTTCTTCCCTCTAAACAAGGCAGCACAACCTTAAGTTTTTTGTTTCCCTGAAAGATCGTTCCTTTTGTTGCTGATTTTTTTAGTTTGATTCGCAATGGAACGTAATAACAGTTGTCCCGTCTAAAATTACCCCTGGCTCTGAGTTGAATATTCATTGAATCCCATTCTGTATATGCATCCTTGTACCATAGCATTGACTTTACATAAGTGCTGTCGTTGGTGTTTTTCCTTAAGTTTTTAGCGGAGAACTTTAGTTTTAATTGCAGTAGTTCCTGATTTTTAAAAAGCTTCGTAGTTTCTTTAATTGTACTTGCACTGCTGTCCTGTTGGGAAAATACAGCATAGCTCAAAAGCATATGAAGAAATAGAAAAAGAAGTATTGCAGGACTTTTCATAATATAGATTACGATCCTAATAAATATAATCATTTAATTTTCATCCTATTATGGCTCTGAAGTTCCTATACCAATTGCTTTCAGTCCCAAATTAAAAATAAAGGAATTCCCTTAATGTTTTATTGGCAACTTGCCATTACAAGAATTATTATTGCTAACTTTAAAGCCTAAAACAACCTAAAAATCAACATTATGAGAATTCTATTTTTTTATCTATGTTTTGCTCTTATTTTATTGGGATGCAAAACCGAAGTTGACAATTCTGCCAACGAAGCTTTTGAAGCAAATTCAAAAACCGTATTGGCTAATTTAGAGGGGTTTCAAAATGAAAATGTGGATTACTCTATGTACGCCAAAGAATTTTCCTTGCTGGAAACTGCCTTTGGAGCTGAAAAAGAATCAATTACCCTGGATGAAATGATAGCAAACGACAAGCAAATGTGGGAAACATTTGATTTTAAAATGTTAACTGAGCCACCCGTTTTATTGCCTGGAGTTAACGCGGATACAAAAATGCCAGATGGTTCCGTTCGCCATTACAGTGTTTGGGAAGTGACAATGCCTGCGACAGATTCCACCGAAGCCAAAACCGGCACTTTTAAATTGTATGAGTCTTTCGATTTTGATGCAGATGGTAAAATCTTAACGCAACAGGTTTACGGAGATTTTACAGGATTGATGATGTACCTAACCAGCAATAATTAATTTTATCCTGTTTAAGAAGCTAAACAAGTCTTCATTTTCTTTTGAAGGCTTGTTTTTTTATTCCTAAAACGTTCCAACTAAATGAAAAAGTTTCCGAATGCCCTTGTTATCATGATAGGGTTTATTTTATTTTCTGCTGTATTAACCTATATTGTTCCCCAGGGTGAATACGAAAGAATCATTAATCCAGATACTAACCAGACAAAGGTTGTTCCAGGTTCTTTCGAGCAAATAGAAGCTCCGTCGGTTTCTTTTTTTGATATCTTATTATCCATTCCTGAGGGGTTTATTGCCAGGGCAGATTTAATAGCACTGATTTTATTAATTGGAGCAAGTTTTTTTGTTATTGAAAAAACCGGTGCTCTAAAAGATGGTATTGAATATCTAACCATGCTTTTAAATGGCAGGGAAGAAGTGGCTTTAATTGTTGTATCGCTGGCTTTTCTAACAGGCGGTGCATTAAGTGGACTTCAGGAAGAAATAATTGCTATGACACCCGTGCTTTTATATCTGTCATCCCGTATGGGCTACAATTCTTTTGTGGCGGTAGCAATAAGCTACGGCTCCGCTATTTTAGGTGCAGCGTTCAGTCCTATCAACCCTTTTGCGGTTGTTATCGCCCAAAAAGAGACGAATCTGGAATTTTTATCGGGCAGTGGTTTTCGTTTGGTGGTGATGGCGATTGCATTTTGTATTTGGATGTTTATGGTGATCAGATATGCCAATAAAAATAAGGAGGTAAAGGAAGATGAACACCTATTTGAAAAAAAGAATATAAACCTCAGAAGCGCGCTCATTCTGGGATTGGTAGCACTGGCCTTTGTTATATTAATTGTAGGTATCCTAAAGTACAATTGGGGTTTTAATGAAATGTCTGCCGAGTTTTTTGTGATAGGTATTTTGGTAGGTTTAATAGGAAAACTGGGGTTAAACGGCACAAGCGAAGCCTATATTGAAGGTTTTCAAGCCATGATCTTTGCCTCTATGATTGTGGGGTTATCCAGCAGTATTTCCATTATCCTTGAGCGGGGAATGATCATAGATACGCTAATCTATGGACTGTTCACCCCCATGCAGTATTTGCCTACCAGTCTGTCTGCTATTTCCATGATGGTCTCGCAGTCATTACTTCATTTAGTTGTTCCCAGTTATTCGGGCCAAGCCGTTTTAACGATGCCTATACTGGCACCTTTGTCAGACT
>Ga0265306_10000043_pt1 | contig 42369 bp, 33 predicted proteins | sample Helome_3_FD_192493 | JGI IMG/M metagenome (GOLD analysis project Ga0265306, IMG submission 192493) | Marine sediment microbial communities from subtidal zone of North Sea - Hel_20160420 (Illumina Assembly) | ecosystem: Environmental > Aquatic > Marine > Subtidal zone > Sediment ... | reverse complement strand
ACAAAATGGCTGCCTTTATTAAAATATCTGAATTGGGTGTTTATGACGCGCCTGAGGCGCGAATTATCCGGATTTTTTTGAGGAGTAAAACGCAGGTCCGGGTGCAGGTTCACAGCCAGGGCGCTAAATCGCAACTTTTTAATCAGAGATGCGACCGCCTGTCGGTTTTGTCTATGAACATCAAAATAAAGCGCAACCATTGAATCGGCTTGATTGACATAATCGTAGTGGTAGCCGATAAGTGACTGGGGGCTGCAGGATTCCCCGGGAAGTGTCATATTTAATGCGCCAGAAAGCCCGCCAGTTAAAGGACCGGCCAGCGCACCTGCCACAGTCGCCAGTTTTTTCATGGCGGCTGAGTACTCTTCGTCTTTTAGGCAACTAAAATATTTTTTTAAGCTGTGCCTTTGCTCAATATGTGCAATAGCATAAACTAGAAGCGCTTCCAGTTCATCGTCGTTATCCAGCGAGTCAAAAAGGGCGGTGGTGATGATAATCCTACCGGTGGGGATCGCAAAAGCGTTTATCTCGCTACTGCTGGATAAATAAAAAGCATAGTTATAGCCCAGCAGCTTAACCGGCCAATTTTTAAGTATCTTTTCCCCAACCACTGACAGATGGGTTTGTTTCTCGGACTCCTCTTCAATGGGCTCGTAATTGCGGAGCCGCATGGACCACTCAGTCTCTATAGCCTTTTCCACTGCCAGGCCAGGCAGATAAACCACTTTTTTAAAACAAAACCCGCTGGGTTGATAGCCTTGCTGATCGGCGTCTTCGCGTTTCATCCGGGCCATAAGGTGTGGGTCGGCGAAATGATTGCAGGACCAGAGGTGGTAGAGCTTACTTGCAGGATCTAAGACGACATATTGGTGGTTTTCATCTCCAAGGGTTTCAAGCAATATTTTTTGTACATCTTGAGGCGTTGTTTGTTTAAGGAGTTTATTGCTAAATTCAAATCTAATGGTTCCGGTTCCCAGGACGGGATGGAACAACTCGAGCGCGATCTCTTGAGCTTCGATGTTGATGTCGACAATCTTGGCGTTCAATTTTTTATCCTGGAAAAATATCTTGCTGATGGTTTTTTCATAAAAATACTCAAGACCCCTGTGGCGACCGAATCCGAAATTGAGTTTGTTGAGTTGGGGCCTAATCGATATTTCTTTGTTCAATACGCCGCTGATAATTTGATTGTTTGATGCTTGATCTGAAGCTACCTTGGCGCTGCCGATTGTCGGCCAGAGCCAGCCGGCGCAGATTATGATCAGGCACACCGCAAGGTAACGTTTTGGGTCTTTGATTTGCACGATTTCAACTCCTGTTACTAAAAGGAAGCCTGCCGGCTTCATTTTGTGTTTTTAGCCGACCCCAATACAAAAACCCACCTCATTATTGCAGAAATGGGCTCACTGCAATCAATGGCATGGGTGTGGCGCTATAGGGTAAAAACATTTATCAAATATCATCATAAGAAATGCCGGGCGGTGGGTCAAGGGGGGATCGGTTTGTTTCCCGGAAAACGACACGGCCGGGTTAAATTGTGACGGTTATTTTGTTGATGTTACAGTCGGCTTGATTACCGCTCCAATAGCTCTCGGGCGTGTGCTAGAGTCATCTGGGTAATTTTTTCACCGCCTAACATTCTGGCGATTTCTTTATAGCGGTCCTCATTGTTTAACTGTTGAATCGCAGTGCGGGTTCTGCCGGAAGAGACCTTTTTCGAAATTCGAAAGTGCTGATTGCCGAATTTCGCTATTTGTGGCAGATGGGTAATACAGATCACCTGATGGTGCTTGGCAAGATTGGCTAATTTTTTTCCCACCGCTTCGGCGACCCCGCCGCCAATACCGGCATCCACTTCATCGAAAACCACCGTTTCGACCGAATCGCTTTTAGCCAAAAGAGCCTTTAACGCCAGGATCACCCGTGAAAGCTCACCGCCGGAGGCGATGCTGGCAAGGGCCTTTAGCGCCTCCCCTACGTTGGGGGCGATTAAAAACGTGGCCTGGTCAATGCCGGTTTCAGTGATCATATGGCCATCAACCGTCAAACGGGGGTCGGCTTTATCATCTGCCGTTATGGGCTGCAAGGCCACACGAAAATTGGTCTTCGCCATCTTCAAGGTTGCCAGCTGCCCCATGACCTTTTCGGCAAAGCCCTCGGCTGCAATTTTACGTTTGCCGGACAGCTTTAACACGAAGTCTTTGAGCTGGGTGTGCAAATTGTTCGCTTCAGTCTCGGTTTCTTTGATCTGCTCAGCAATATTTTCGACGCTGGCCAGCTCCTGTTCGATAGCTTCGCTCTTTTCGATTACGGCATCCAATGTGCCACCGTATTTGCGCTTGAGCTTATTGAGCGTATCTAGCCTTTCTTCGGCGGCTTCCAGTTCTTTGTCGTCCATCTGAATCGAATTCAGGTAGCTTCGCAGACCTTCAATCAAATCCTCGATTTGATATGTGGCGTCGGACAGGCTGTGGGCGTTTGATTTCAAATGTTCGTCGATCTGGCTGATTTTAGCCAGATCTTTTTTAACGGCCACCAGTTTTTCCATGACCGAGCCCGGTGCGCTATAAAGCGATTCGATACTATTGTGAACCGTCTGGTAAAGTGCTTCAGCGTTTTTTAATCGCATCTTTTCCTGCTCGAGAGCTTTATCCTCGCCCAAGATGGGGTTGGCGGTGGTGATCTCTTTGTGTTGAAACGCCAGCAGCTCCATGTGTTCTGCCTGCCGGTCCCCGATGGTCTTTAATTCATTTAATTTTTTTAGTAAGGTCAGCATTTTTTGAAAACACGTGCCGACCGCTTCGCGCAAAGGGATGAGACCACCGAATTGATCCAGGATTAAAAGATGTTGTTCTTCTTTTAGCAGTAGCTGATGGGCATGTTGCCCGGAAATGCTGGCAAGATTTTCGGTGATGGCATTGAGCAGCTGAATGGTGGCCATGCGGTCGTTCAGGTACACCCGATTGGCATCATTGCGCGCAATAATCCTTCTGACAAGCAACCCTTCAGATGGGTCATAACCGTGTTCGGTCATTATTTTGGCGACCCGGCTGGAAGCCGCTATTTCAAAAAGTGCTTCCAGCTCGGCACTTTCGGCGCCACTGCGCACCAGATCGGTCGATGCGCGGCTTCCCAGCAGCAAGTTGACGGCATTGAGGATGATCGATTTACCGGCCCCGGTTTCGCCGCTGAGGATGGTCAGACCATCAGAAAAACCGATTTGCAGATCATCGATAATGGCAAAATTTCGAATGGAAAGCTCTTTTAGCATCGGAAGGATTTATGGCATAACCCTCGATCTTTGTAAAGCAGATTGAGAACGCATCGGCATGGGGCATAAATATCTGAAATTATATATTTTTATAACATAAATACGCGCCAGGATACGCCTGGTGACAGTTGGCGTTCAAGCTGACGGCGACCCAAGTTAAATCGGTGCATCACGAGCCGGAATGCCAATAATTTCGATTATTTCGGATACCCTGTGATTGCGCGGATGCGTTCGTACAACGGTTTTAGCCGTCGATACATCCTTTTGTAAACATCATGGTAAAGTGCACTATACAGGGCATGGTTTTTTTGATCAGGCGCAAAGACCTCGCCGATGTGGGTCATGGCTTCAACAGCGGTCTTAAAATCCGGATGCAGGCCCAGACCCACAGCAGCATCGACGGCCGCCCCCAGGCCGGAAGTTTCGTAAATATGGGGTTTGGCGGTTGGCAGACCGAATATATCGGCGGTCAGCTGCAAGGCACTGCGGCTCTGGCTGCCGCCGCCGGAAACCCGCAACTCGGTAATCGGTGTCCTGCTGCGCTGTTCAATGCGTTCCTTGCCTTCACGCAGGGCATAGGCCAGCCCCTCTAGTATCGAACGGTACAAATGCGCACGCGTATGAATGTCACCAAAGCCGATAATGGCGCCCTTGGCCTCCGGGCCCGGCATCTTGAGCCCGGGGGTCCAGTAGGGTTGGAGCATCAATCCCATGGATCCCGGTGGAATGGCATCCACTAGTTTATCAAAAAGGGCTTCCGGTGCGATTCCCTGGCGGGCGGCTTCCTGCTGCTCATGCTGGCCGAATTGTTCTTTATACCATTTGACCATCCAGTAACCCCGGTAAACCTGAACCTCAACTGAGTAGCAGTTTGACACGGCTGATGGATAAGCGGGCAACAGCGGAACGGGTTCGATATATTTTTTATGGGTGACGTTGATGGTCGCGGTGGTGCCGTAACTTAAACAGCCGATGGATGATTGGAGGCTGCCGGAACCAATAACTTCGCAGGCCTTGTCCGCCGCTGCCGCAATTAACGGTAGGCCTTGAGGAATTCCGGTTTCACGGGCTGCAGCTGTGGTGATCTCTCCCAGGGGCCTTGCCGGCGGAACCAGATCGGGCAGAACAGCTGGATCTATACCAGACAAAGCCCGCCATTTCCAGTCCCAGCTGGCAGACCAGCGCAAGTGCTTGTAGTCAAACGGGATGTAAGCCACCTGGCAGCCAATCGAATCAACAAATTTTCCGGTCAGTCTGTGGGTCAGGTAACCGGATAGCAGCAAGTATTTATGGGTTTTTTGCCAGATGTCGGGCTGATAGGTACGGATCCAGTTGGCTTCGGCTTCCTGCTGAAGATAGGCAACCGTTTCCGTCAGGCGGGTTATTTTGAAAATCAATCCCCAGAGGCCGCTGACCGGCGGCAGCCCGTATGTTTTACGCTGATCCAGCCACATCATCGCCGGACGCAGGGGCTTACCGGTTTTATCAACATTGACAACACTGCCGCGCTGGGTGGTTAAAGCAACGCCGGCGATCCGATCTTTATCGATATCGGAGTGCTGCCAGAGGCGCTGACAGGCTTCGACCAGGGCCTGCCAGAAGACTTCCGGATCCTGCTCCGCCCAGGCCGGTTGCTCCGAAAAATAGGGGACAAACGGCACGGCTTCTTTGGCCAACAGCTGTCCGGCTGCATCGAAGATTAATGCTTTGAGGCTCTGGGTGCCGTTGTCAATTGCCAGGATCAGATCTTTGGTGGGCATCATTCAATCATGGTATCGGGTTTCAGGTATCAGTGTTCAGGTGTCAGTAAACAGAGGACAGAGAACAGAAAACAGAGGACAGATACGCCGCTTTAGCTTCCATTATTTTTTATCTGTCTACTGTCGTCTGACCTCTGTCTTCTGAACACCGACACTTGAAACCTAAAATAAGATGAATTAACAATGATAGAATCAATCCGTGTTTTGTAAATGACTTGTGAGATGCAACACTAGAACACATCCCGCGCACGGGCGATCTCTTCAACCGCGCCCATGACAATCAAGGTTGTTCCGGCTGCCAGCAGGCGGGTGGGCGGCGGGTTGAATTCAATATCATCGGCGTAGTGTTTGGCACCCAGTACAAGCAAGCCATAGCGCTCATTTAGACCGCATTCGTGGATTTCTTTTTGGTTGAACTTCGAATTTTCCGAAACCGTTAATTCGTGAATTCGCAGGTTGCCTTTGTCGCTGCGCAGCATATGATCTAAAAAATCCACCGCTGTGGGCCGGATCATTTCAGAAGCCATGCGCAGGGCACCGATTGAATTGGGGCACACGACCGCATCGGCGCCGGCCTTGACGAGTTTGGGCTGCAGTTGCGGGTTGGTCATGCGGCTGATAATACGCAGCTTCTGATTCAGCATGCGGGCGGTCATGGTCACATAAAGGGTGTCTTTGTCAGACGGCAATGCGATGACAATTCCGGCGGCGCGTTCAATTCCGGCATCCATCAGATTTTCATCCTCGGTGGCATCTCCCTGGATATAAAGCAGCTCACAAATTGCTTTGCAGCGCTCGATTCTATCTGTGTCTGTTTCAATCAGCACCGCCGTCTCGTTATTTTTGCACAGTTCGACAATGACACCGCTGCCGGTTTCACCCCCCCCGCAGACGATATAATGATCGCTTAATTTATCGATTTGCTTTGCCATTCTTCGTTTCCTTAATAGTCCTGAAAGTTCGCCCTCCAAGAATAAGGCTGTCAGGGAACTGATGCCGTACAGAATGACGCCCATGCCGAAGGTAATCAATACCATCGTAAAAATCTGGGCCGTATTGTTTCCCGCAACCTCAATCACTTCGCCGTAGCCGACAGTGGTCAGCGAAATCACCGTCATATAAATACAATCCAAAAACTCGGGCTCGCCATCGAAAATAATATAATAGCCCGTGCTGCCGGCCATAATGATCACAAAAATTAAGGCCAGCAAAAAATATAGTCGTTTGCGGATGCTCATAACACTAATAAACTGATTTCCGGACATTGTCTGTTTGCAGCATGCGGTGTTAATGACACGATGCCCGTCAAATTTCAAGGGCAAAGAGTTTTCGATTAACTGGCGTAAATGGTCTGCGGTGACGATATATAAATGTAATCTCAACTTCGCATTAATTTTCATGCAAGATTCAGGTAAAATCTTTACAAAGATGCGAGCATGCTTTACTCTAAACCTGTCGTGCCTTCCTGACTTTATAAATCCGGAAACTTTTCAGCTAATGCATCAAGCGCCAAGCTGCTTCCAAAATAGCGCTGGCACAAAAAACCGGCAGCGAGGTGGCCATGGACAAAGTAATACCGCTGGTTATTGCCACCGGAAATCCTGGGAAAGTATTAGAAATTAAAGATTTGCTGAACGGCTTTTCGATCGAGATTAAAAGCCTCGCTGATTTTGGGCCGATTCCGGCAGTGGAAGAAGACGGCCTGACTTTTGAAGAAAATGCCTATAAAAAGGCCAGCTTCACGGCCAAAATTCTGGGCATCCCGGCATTGGCCGACGACTCGGGTCTGATGGTGGACGCATTGGGGGGCGACCCCGGTGTTTGGTCCGCACGGTATGCCGGCCCAAATGCCTCTGACCAACAGCGGGTGGCCAAATTGCTTAAAGAAATGCAGGGTCAAACCAACCGCAAAGCGGCCTTTGAATGTGTTCTTTCGGTTGCCGTTCCATCCGGCCCGGCACTTACCTACGAGGCGCGTTGTGAAGGCCTAATCGCCGAGGCGCCTGCCGGGCAAAAGGGCTTCGGTTACGACCCCATTTTTTTCTACCCGCCGCTCAACAAGACTTTTGGCCAAATGACGCTTGCCGAAAAAAGCCATGTAAGCCACCGCGGCAAAGCCTTAAACGAACTGAAGCAGGAAATGGATAAAGTCTTGATCTGGATCCGAAGGCACATGCCGCCGGCAGAAGGATTTTTATACACCCACAACCCGAAGGACTGACATGATTGCTGATCTGATCAAAGCCAACAGGAGTTGCCGCCGGTTTGCTGAGGACCATCCGGTTGATTTACATACGCTGGAAGAGCTGGTCGATCTGGCACGGCTGTCGGCTTCGGGCGCCAACCTGCAGCCCTTAAAATACATCCTGAGCTGTGAGCCCGCGCTCAATGTTTTAATATTTAAGTGTCTGGGCTGGGCCGCTTACCTGAAGGACTGGGCGGGACCGCAACCCGGTGAAAGGCCTGCGGCCTACATTGTGATTCTGGGCGATAGCAACATCAGCAAAGATTTTGGTGTTGACCACGGAATTGCAGCCCAGTCGATATTGCTGGGGGCCAGGGAGAAGGGGCTGGCGGGATGTATGCTCGGCTCCATTAATCGCAAGGATCTGCGAAGCCGGCTAGATATCCCGGCGCATCTCAGAGTTTTACTGGTCCTGGCCATCGGCCAACCCAGAGAAAAGATCGTGATCGAAACGGTTGGGCCGGATGGCAATATCCGTTACTGGAGAGACGACCGAGCGGTACATCATGTGCCCAAACGTTCGTTGCCGCAAATCATAATTGCTTCCCACGCGGTCGAATCATAACGGGAATAATCCTCTGGTGGTGTCCAACGTCACATTTTGACCGCCGGGCGTATCAATGATAGACTAAAGATCAAACTTGAAAAATGCAAAAAAGGAGAAAGGGCATGGGACCTCATAAAGACTGTATCGACATCGTAACGGAATTGGGCGGGATCACAGATCTGAAAGCGGCACAACAGGTGTTTGCAGATACAATCGATGCGGAGAACCTGGGTAAACTCAAGCGCATTCAGAATCCGGAAGTTCTTAAAAAAATTGCTAATGCCATCAAGCTCTGTAAACCTGACGCTGTTTTTGTCGATACGGGATCGGAGGAAGACCGTCAATTTGTCAGAGAGCTTTCTTTAAAAAAGGGCGAAGAATCACCGCTGCCCATGCAGAACCATACGATTCATTTTGATTTGAAACAAGAACAGGGCCGCATTATTGATCGGACCTTTTACATCTACAATCAAGGCGAAGAGGTCAATTCGTTAGCGCTGAAAAAAGATCGCACTGAAGCGCTGGAAGATATCCGTCAGAAAATGACCGGCATCATGAACGGCAAAACGATGATGGTGGGATTTTTCTTAAGAGGTCCGGCGGGCGCACCGGCATCCAATCCGGCGCTCGAAATATCCAGCTCGACCTATGTCATGCACAGCGCCGCCATCCTCTACCGCAATGTATATGCTGATTTCGATGAGGAAGTCGATAAACTCGGTCATTTCTACGCCAACATCCACAGCGAAGGATTGAACCGGCCTGAAGACCTGCCCAACGCCCGGGTTTATATGGATCGCAGCCACCTGACAACCTATAGCTTCAACTGCACCTATGCTGGTAATACCCTGTTAATGAAAAAAGGCAACCATCGTTTTTCGGTGGATCGATCCGTCTATGAAAAAAAAGGCGAGCAAATTGCCGAGCACATGTTTATCACCGGCATCGAGGGGCCCGGTGGGCGCATCACCTGGATGGTGGGTGCGGCGCCCAGCGGCTGCGGCAAAACCACCTCTGCGATGGCCGGTGATCATTTTGTCGGTGACGACCTTGCGCAGCTGTGGCTTGCAGATGATGGCACCGTGCGTTCGATCAATCCGGAATGCGGTATTTTTGGTATCGTGGAGGATGTTAACTGGGAAGGTGATCCGTATTTAATGAAATGCCTGCGCCAGGTGGGCACCGAGGTCATCTGGTCGAATGTGCTTATTGATGAAAATGGGGTTCCCCAGTGGATGGGCAACGGGGAAGAGCCACCGCCGGTCAAAGGCACCAATTTCCAGGGGCCCTGGAAACAGGGCATGCTTGACGAAAACGGCAAGGCCATCCCCATGTCGCATCCCAACTCGCGCTGCACCCTGTCCAACAGTGCCCTGGAAAACTATTCGGATAAAAATGAGGCCCCTGAGGGGGTTGAAACCCGCATCATTACCTATAGCGGCCGCGATCGCGATACCATGCCCCCGGTCTGGGTGTCGAAGAACCCCGATGAGGGCGTTGTTATCGGCGCCTGCATTGTATCCGCCGCCACTGCCACCGAAGTCGGGGCCACCGGCGTTCGCCGGCAACCGTGGGCCAATGCGCCGTTTACCCCCGGATCATTGGGTGAATATATGGATGCGCAGTTTGTTTTCTTCAACAGTGACAAAATTGATGACGATAAACGACCGATACTGGCGGGACTCAATTACTTTTTGTCCGACGAGGCCAGAGGGGGCAGTTCCAAAAAATTGCTGGGTGAAAAAAAAGATGTCAAGGCCTGGATGGCCTGGCTGGAGCGACGTGCCCACCAGGAAGTGGATGCCATCGAGACGCCCATCGGTTATGTGCCAAAGTATGAAGATTTAAAGCAACTGTTTAAAGAACGCATCGACAAAGAATATCCGGAAGACCTGTATATCAAACAGTTTTCTTTATACGTTGATAATATCGTTGCGCGGATTGATTTGCAGGAGGAAGCATACGGCAAAGAACAACATATTCCCGCACGCTTATTTGATATTCTCAAGAAGCAACGCACAGAACTCATGGCACTCAGAGAAAAATACGGGCCGATCGTGACACCCGAACAGTTGCAAGGGAATTAGCGCCTTCTACGGGGACCTTCGGCCGGCTCAACGGGATAACCGGCCAGCCTATTATCGCAACTACATTTTTGAGATGGGTTCTACAGGGATTGTCAAAAAAACGTTCCGGTACTCGAACGTTTTTTTCTACAACCCCTTATGCCGTACATCCGCATTACGGAACATTATTATGAAAAGCGGTATAAATCAGCTTTAGCTCCGTCCTAAGAGGCACATTTGAACCTGCCGATCCAACAATCCACCCTTAATGTCATTTTTAGCCGTCGCATGCTGGTCGCCTTTTTAATGGGATTTTCCGGCGGGCTTCCGCTGCTGCTGACCTGGGGTGTCTTGCAAGCCTGGATGACAGAAAAAGGTGTTGACTTAACCTGGATTGGGATGATCTCCCTGGTCCAGATTCCGTATACCTGGAAATTTTTATGGGCACCGTTTTTAGATCGGTTTGTACCACCGTTTCTCGGGCGTCGCCGGGGATGGCTTTTAATCGCCCAGATTGCTTTGATGGCCGCAATCGTGGGGTTGGGTTATTCGGATCCGGTTAAAAACACCGGGCTGATGATTGTGGCGGCGGTTCTGGTGGCTTTTTTCAGTGCGACCCAGGATATCGTCATCGACGCCTATCGACGCGAAGACTTGCCGGATGAAGAGCTGGGTTTGGGGTCCTCGCTGTACGTTTATGGATACCGGCTGGGCATGCTGCTGGCCTCCGGCGGCGGATTAATCCTGGCAGATCACCTGTCCTTTCCCAAAGTTTATTTTCTGATGTCGCTGTGCATGCTGCCCGGTATTTTAACGACGTTGCTGACGCCCGAACCGGAGGTCGTCGCCGGCACTCCCCGAACCTTGAAGGAAGCGGTGCTCGATCCGTTTATTGATTATTTCAGCCGCAATCGCGCCATCTGGATTTTGGTATTTATTCTATTGTATAAAATCGGCGACACCATGGCCAGCGGAATCACAATGCCGTTTTATCTGGAGACTGGATTTTCCAAGACAGAGATCGGCACGGTTGTCAAATTTTTCGGCACCGCGGCAACATTGATCGGTGCTTTTCTGGGTGGCGTTTTACTGCTCAAACTGGGGATCAACCGTGGCCTCTGGATCTTCGGGATCCTGCAGGCCTTATCAACAGCCGGTTTTGCCATATTGGCCCGGATCGGCTATAACATTACCATGCTGTCGGGTGTGATTGCTTTTGAGAACCTGAGCGGCGGAATGGGCACCGCCGCCTTTGTGGCATTTATGGCCAGCATTACCAATAAAAAGTTTACTGCAACCCAATATGCCCTGCTGACCGGTATCATGGGCCTCTCCAGACAAATGGCATCCTCGGTAACCGGTTTTATGGCTAAAAATATGGGCTGGCAAAGTTTTTTTATTTTTTGCACGCTGATTGCGATTCCCGGTATGTTGCTGCTTTTCAAAATTGCGCCCTGGAATTCTCGCCCGGCAGGTGAAAAGGTTTAACCTTGGAGTGCTGGAGTAGTGGAGTATTGGAGTAATGGAAAGAAGACCGATCAAATGAGTCGTTTACTTACAGCACTCCAATACTCCATTACTCCGGAAGCGATATCCTATTGAATAATTTTTGAGTCTGAAACGAATTAGCCCGCGTGTTCTGTTAGAGGGACTCCATGTCCAAAAATCAACAAGACGACAAAACCCTGCAGCGGGTGCAACAGCTTCAGGAAAAAAGAAGAAAAATTATGGAGCTGCCGCCCGCGAAGGCCCTTGATCGGATTCTGAATGATCGCCAGCCGGCGGCCCTGGTACATTCGTTTCCGGAGCAGGATTTTTATTTGCTGGTCAATGAAATCGGACCGCAAGATTCACTGCCCCTGCTTTCAATGGCAACTAACAAACAGTGGGAGCACCTTGTTGATTTGGAGACCTGGCAAAAGGACCGAATTGAAATCAATTCAGTAACGCGCTGGATGAGTTTACTGCTGGAAGCGGATTCACAGCGATTTATCCGCTGGCTTTTAAACGATCAGCTCGAATTTATTGAGTTTTATCTGTTCAAAAACCTGGAGGTCAGAATACGGGAACATGACCAGGACCCTGCAGATTTCGGAGATGAATTTTTTACGCTGGATGATGTTTACTATTTAAAATTTACCGATATTCCGACTGAAAGTGAATCCGGAAAATTAATCGATAAGCAGCGGCGCAAATTTTTAACCCAACTCGTTCAACGTCTGGCCGCTGCCGATCATCAAATTTACCAAAATGTCTTTCTGGAAGCGGCCCACGTCATACCGGCCGAAACCGAAGAAGGTTGCTATCGCTGGCGAACTATGCGGCTGGCGGAAAAAGGCTTCTTACCCTTTGATGAGGCCGTCGGCATCTATCAACCGATCCAACCCGGGGAACTTGAAGGTAAACACAAAAAATTTATACCGCGAGCTTCCCAACAAGTTTCAACGCTTCCGGTACCTGTCTCGCCGCTGCGCGAATTGAAGCAAGACAATTATTTCACCCGCGCCCTTCAGAAAATTGAAGCGGCCAATATCGTGCAGCTGCTTCAGACCGAATTTGCCAATCTATGCAATCAGATCGTCGTTGCCGATCGCAGGACTATTGGCGAACGTGATGCGCTTCAGGAAGTTGTCAAAAAGGCCAGCGGTTATGTCAGCATCGGACTGGAGCAAATGCTGAAAGACAAAAAAGACGATGCCGCCCGAGCGGCGGCTTTGATTATCCGCTATCCCCTTCAGGATATATTCCGAGCCGGGTTCGGCGCAGCTTTGAAATTAAAATGGCGGGCCGAAAAATGGCTTTCAAAATGCTGGTTCGCGCAGGCTGACCTGCGATTGACCTTTTGGGGTGAACAGTGGATGGGTGTTGTCGGCGGGCTTTTGGTTAAAAAGCCGCTTTATTATGATAACTACAAGAGCGGCGTCTTGTACCGCGAATTTGCCACTGTCGAAGATATTCGCGAATCCGAAGCGGTTTTTGATCAGGTGGTTGCCGTTGACGAGCTGTTATCGGTGATGAATATCAAGATGGATCCGCCGGCCCAATATGGTTTTCTGACCTATAAAAACCTTCTGTTGACCCTCTGGGCGCGGCATTATCGCAGGTTGAAGGGTGAAAAACTCAAAGCGTTGACCCTTAAGCAGTTTCTGCCGTTTTTTGAAAAACTGCTGCCGCAACCTATTGATTCCGGCCCCCGGGTGGCCGGTAAAATTTCTGCCGAAATGAAGACCGCGTTTTTAAACTGGCTGGCGACCGAGACCGGTTTGAAAGATTATGAAATCACCGATCGCCTGGGACAGACCTTTGAGAATCTTTTCAACGAGATTGAAAGCGAATATGGCCGGGTCGCCGCAACAGATATTGATCCCCGCTTTGTGCATTTGTTTCTTATAGCGGCTCCCCAAAAGTAATTTCCAGTTTGGAAACGGCTATTTTTTCCAATCTCTGCGTTAGACTCAAATTTTGATCCGCGAAATACTACATGTATGTCTGTGGTCAAAATTTGAGTCCGCCTTGACCTTGAAAAAAATTTTTCGATTCCAGACTAGAAATTAATTTTACCATCTTGAGTTATTTTTTTTAGCCGTTGTACTGCCCACTCAGTCCCCGGTCCTTAGCCCTCAGGCCTAATTTTTTTGACGGCCGCACAGATAACCTGTACCGCTTTGTCGATGTCAGCTGCGGTGGTCCCTCTTCCCGTCGTTAACCTTACTGTGCCCTGGGCCCATTCCAGGGGAACATTCATCGCCTCGAGCACCGCGGACAGCTTCACCGTATCCGAATGGCAGGCTGCTCCTGCAGATGCTGCCACCTCAGTCCCAATTGCATCCAAAATGCGATTGGCCGCCATTCCCAAAAATGAAATGCTCAGGGTGTTGGGCAGGCACTTTTGCGGATGTCCGTTGCGCTTCACCGGATCACACCCTTTTTTGAGCCCCGCATACAGCCGGTCCCGCATGCTCTGCATATGCTTCATATTTTTTTCCAGATCGCGTTGGGCAATTTCGCAAGCCATCCCCAGACCGACGATTTCAAGCACATTTTCCGTCCCGGCCCTTACGGCCATTTCCTGGCCGGCACCGTGCATGAATTTTTCTGGTACCAGTCCCGGCCGGACGTAAAGGGCGCCGACACCTTTGGGTGCATATATTTTGTGTCCGGCAATCGACAGCAGATCTACGCCCAGGCGGTTGACATCCACCGGCATTTTCCCTACCGATTGGGCCGCATCCGTGTGCAAAATGATGTCGTGCTTTTTGGCCAGCTGTGCGATTTGGGCAATGGGCTCAATCGTGCCGACCTCGTTGTTGGCGTGCATGATGGAGATCAAAACGGTTTCCGGCTTTATGGCCGCTGCCACATCATCCACACTGACCCGGCCGAATTCGTCCACCGGCAAGATGGCGATGTCGTAATCGTTGGTTTCCAAAAAGCGACAGACCTCCAGCACGGCCGGATGTTCTATTTGAGAGGTGATGATGTGCCGGCCTCTGTGACCGAAGGCCGCGGCACAGCCTTTGATGGCGAAATTATTGGATTCAGTTCCCCCGCTGGTAAATATGATTTCTTGCGGCTGGCAATTCAGCAGTGATGCAACCTGTTCACGGGCCCTGGCGACGGCCTGCTTGGGTTTGCTGCCGTAGTAATGAGAGCTCGATGGATTACCGAATTCTTCTTCAAAGAAAGGCCGCATGGCCGCTATAACTTCCGGGTCGTGGGGGGTAGTGGCGTTATAATCCAGATAAATGGGTTTTTTCATTGGGCGACTCGCTCCTTGGTGAGTATATGACTATTTTAATAATCTTTCTGGCTTTGGCAAAAAAAATCCTCGCTTTATGCGAGGATCATAATGTAACAAATTCGGAATTTGATTACCAGTCTAGTATCAGGAGCTCTTTGCCGGGTTGCAGTGTTGTGGCTTTATCTGTCAGAAGATTCCTTTATATGGAAACTACATCTCGATTTGGAGTGTTTCCCACATTAAATCGATAATATTTTTTTCTGTATTCAAATATTCCTTATCAATTTTGGTAATGACCAAAAGTCCCCTATCCTTTTTACCGTATGCTGAAACTGTCCAATATTCTTCTTCTTCGTTATATTTTAATGTTGCTCTTAGACCCCTAAGCTTTGTTCCATCCATTAAGGCTTTAGAATGTGTCTCCTTTTGCATCTTATATCCATAATTTATTTGTTCCTTGGTCAACTCCTGAAGCATCAGATTAACCATAGCTGTGGGATTCATAGTGGAATATTCTTGAATTAAGACCAAAGTACCCACGGCCGTATTTGTCATAATTTGACGTATTCCATTGCCCAGATCAGTGGAAGAAATTGCAAGGTCGCTTTTATGTTGAAAAGATATATATCCATTTTTGTATGTCATCACTGCCTTTTTGTTGACTTTGAAATGCAATTTTTCCCCGGAATCTGACTTGATCTGATAATCACGACCCAAGCTGATATCATATGTTTGCCCATTTATTGAGATTTCATAATTGGGCACATCTTGCCCAAAAGCGTGGCACGGCAGAATCGTTACAATTGCTAATAAAATTATTATTTTATTCATTTTTTATCCTTTTCTCGGTAATATTTTGGCTATAATTTGTAGGTTCATTTTCTATTTTTGCTGCGATGTAATGTTGAATCACATATCGGTATTTTTGAGTAAATTCTTAAGTACGTTGTAAAATTGACAACTGGTGGATGGATCCTAACAGGATGTGTCGCATATGGTAGGTAAAATTGTATTGATATTTTGGAATGAACCTTACTAAAGCTACCGCGAAGCGGTTTCGTTCGTGAAACGGATATCGCAGCTTTTTGAGTATTGCCTATTGTTTGAATATGGGGATATATGGAATCGCGATAAAGGTGCGAATCAGCCTGGAATTCACGAGTCGGCTGAATTTGCAGGATCAGGCGGACCATGCAAATTTATTATCTTCGACTTTAGCCACTTATACGGTATAAGCATAGAAACCCTCTTCTGATAGGCTATGTATATTTCTCCAAATTCCCCTACAAGTTTTTTTTCTTCGAGGTAAGTTCCTACAATCAAATAGGATGTAAGTATTCCATTTACAAGAATCGCTGAGACGTCCAACTGACGTGTCCAAATAAATAGAATAGTTGCAAGATACCAAGGATGCCGAGTTATGCTCAGGACACCTGAAGTATCTAACTCGCCTGTATCGGTTATAACCTTGTTCGAGCTTCCTTCTCTTATCTGTTTAATTCCCAACATCTGACGTGCATCATAGTGACGTCCGCCAAGGAAGAACAACAAAACAGCTATCCCAAGTAAGATCACTTGGCTTATCCGCATATATCCATTCCAATGGAATATCACTTGAGTGTGTATCGAATATGCAAACAAGGCGACAGGTATTAGAGTTAGAATTGCAATAAGGTTGAAAAATAATCGATAAAAGCGAAATCTAGGTCCCAAGCGTTTCTTAATATATTCTGTCACCGATACTGATATCATTACACTGTGTAAGACGCACCATGCTATAACGAGTAACGAAAGGATTAGGTATTTAGTGTAATCTATTGGTTCCATAACAACGAATTATTGGGTAAACGCTAACAAATCTCCATTGCAATCAGGGTAATGTCATCATGAGTTAGTTCTTGTTCTGTAAATTCATGCAATGTTTTGAGGACAGCCGATTTAAGTTCAGACAAAGGGGCACCTGTGTTTGCATCAAGGGCATCTTTAAGACGCGCTAATCCAAAACTTTCCCCATCGGGGTTGGGTGCGTCAATAATGCCATCGGTATAGGCAAAGAGTCGGTCTCCGGGAGTCATCGAAATCGTAATCTGACTGTAAAGTGTATCCAAATCTACAGCAAGAGGTATGTTTAGTGGAAAACCATCGCTTTGACCTTTAAGACCAGGCGGTCTGGCGTAGGACCAGACCCTGTCGTTGGCTCGTCTGTATAGAACAGGGGGGTGACCGGCATAAGACACTCTCGCTTCGCTCTCTTGACGGTAATACGCGACAACTGCCGCGGTAGTCATGGCATCCAGGCTGCGGCTGCTAATTCGTTGGTTAACTTCGCCCAGAATGACCCGACTGTCCGGCTCTCAAATGTGAGCTTTTAAAGTGTCATAGACATACTGACTTATTTCCGAGACAGCCTCGCCGTGACCGGTAACATCTGCTATAGCCAGTCGAGTTATGATGCCACCTTTGCAGACCCCAAAATAGTAGATGTCTCCACCCTTACCTCCCTCACAACAAGGTGTAGAATAGATAGAGCCGATGACTTTTCCGGCAGAAACCTCTGAATCTCGATTACGGATACCTCCCCAGAGTTCCTTACACTCAAGCCTGCCATGTGAGTCAGCCATTGGGAACGGTGAATCTTTATCGTGCATTTGTATACTCCTTTCCCAAAATATATTCGCAAAGCATATTAAGAAGTTTCTTAAGCGGTTACAATAGCATTAATTAATCCAATAAAAATAAGAGCTATTCCCTCGATAATCCATTCCATGGTAATGATTCGTTTGTTGTCAACGGATATATCCCCAAATCCTGAGACAACGGACCTCGTTGGAAAGAGGTGGGCGACTCCCCAAAATGAAATAAACGCTGAACCGGAGTAAAGCAAAACTTGGTTAAGCATAGCCTGTCTCCCCGGATTGCTAAAATTTTAGATAGAACCTGGATACATAAAACACTCCCGGGAATCAACCGATATTTCAAATTTTGGTCAACTCAGGCATCAACGGTGCAACCTAAGTGCTCGAGGAGCCTGAATGCATAATGCATCAACCACTATAGAATCTATAAACGGCTCATAAATCGAGTCGATTAGCGTGCAGAGTAACCATTTCCCAACATTCCATTACTCCTTCGCTTTAATTTTCTTTACGTGGTTTTGAAATGGCTTATAGTGATCTCACCACGAAGATCACGAAGTTCACAAAGGCAGGATGAATAAATTGACACCCCCTCTTAGGGCCCTTCGTGCCCTTCGTGGTTGAAAGAGACTAACTCGGGCTTTCTGAATAAGCGTATTTCTTTATTTCGTGTTTTGATTTACTTTTACGGACGGAAAAAGCTCTGTATTGGTATGCGGCAAGAATTTGGCGGCGCTGAAGCGGTTCATGAAATCCTGATTGACATTGAGCTCCAAGTAGGTGATGCGGTCGCGGATATGATCGATCTCATCGTGATATGTATCGGATTGAAGTGCCATCGTGGCACCGCCCAGCGAGCTGTTTCCCAGCGATTTATACCGATCTCGCGGCAGATCCGGCAGCATCCCGATGGATATGGCCGATTCAGGATTGATGAAAGAGCCGAATGTGCCGGCCACATAAAAAGATTCCAACTCCTGGGGCGTTATGCCGACGGACCCGGTGATGGTTTCTATAATCGTATACATGGCCGCTTTGGACCGTATGAGACTGTCCAGATCAGCCTGACTGATGGTCAGATCAAAGCCGGTGGCCGAATTTTCGGCCGGCACCACAACCAGATGCAACAGACCGTCTATTTTTCTAATCTTCGGGCCGCACACCGCCGGGAGCAATTTGCCGCGGACATCGATCATGCCGGTGAGAAACAACTGGGCGGCCAGGTCGATGACGCCCGAACCGCAAATGCCGGTCGGCGGCAAGTCGTCTATGGTATGGATGTTAAATTCAAGGGTAGCGGGATCCACCGAGATCTGATCGATGACACCCGGACCGGCGGTCATTCCAATGCGGGTGACGCCGCCTTCCAGCGCCGGGCCGGCCGCTCCGGCACAGGCGATCAGCCAGTTTTCGTTTCCGAGCACAACCTCGGCATTGGTTCCGACATCCACTAGAGTACAGGTTCGCTCGCTCTTGTAAATCCTGGAAAAAAGAACTCCCGCAATCAGATCTCCCCCGAAATAGCTTCCAATATTGGGGAAAATAAATACCCGTGCCCGGGGGTTGACCCGCAGGCCCAGCGCCTCGGCTTTGATGACGCCGGGATTGTTGACCACCGGGATATAGGGCTCCCGGATAATCCAGCGTGGATTCAGTCCCATAAACAGGTGAGTCATGGTGGTATTGCCCGCCACCGCAAGGGCATAAATGTGCTCGGGTTTAAAGTGTTGAGAGTCACATAATTGGACAATGGCTTTGTTCAGGCCGGCGACAATCAGCTCGTTCAGTTGCTTCAGACCATCTTCTTTTTCAGTAAAATGAATCCGGGACAGGATGTCCGGCCCGATTGTTTCCTGGGGATTATCAAAAGCAGATTCAGCCAGTGGCCGGCCGGTTGCCAGATCTAACAAACGCAACACCACCCGGGTGGTTCCCAGATCAACAGCCAGGCCGGCAATTGGGGCATCGTCCTTTGCATCGGCAATTCCTGCCAGCACCCATTGTTGTTTTTCTTTAAAAAGGACACAGCGAATGTTGAATTGAGCGTCCCGCAAGATTTCCGGCAAAATTTTTAAAAGACTCAGATCGATATCAATGGCGGGTGTATTCAGGTGGGATTTTAAAGCCTGCAAAAGCCGCTCGGCATCGGCTGTATTATCCTTTAAACTCGGTGCTTCCAGTGAAACGGTTTGAATCCAGGGAGTGGCATTTTTACTCATATTTGCTTTGATTACCCATCAGGCAGGGTTTCCAAAGCGTCAGAGGTCAGATTTCAGAAGACAGACTTCAGAAGACAGAAGTCAGAAGACAGATAACAGATAAAAAAATGGAAGCTAAAGCGGCGTATCTGTCCTCTGTTTTCTGTCTGTAATCGGATACCTGAACACTGACACCGAATCCCTAATTAAAGCAGTGCATCCAAATTCGCCATTATGCGGTTTATTGTGTCTCCGGCAGGCCCTTTGATCAGATAATCACTGATGTCGTTGGTTAACACGGTACTTTCCGGATTGATTTCGATCACGGTCGCACCCGATTCCTTGGCCACCACCGGCATCAGGGCAGCCGGTTGAACCACGGCCGAGGTGCCGATGACCAGCATGACATCGCTATCTGTTGCCACCTGCCGGGAGCGCCAGAGCGCCTCTTGCGGTATCAGTTCGCCGAAAAAAACCGCATTGGGACGCAGAATGCCGCCGCATTGGCAATGGGGCGGAATTTCACTGATATCCACCCGACGGGTTTCAATATGCGTGTTGCACTCCATACACCGCTGCCAGGCAAAGGTTCCATGAAATTCGATCACATCTGTATTGCCGGCCATTTGATGCAGCCCGTCTATATTCTGGGTGATAATGGTTTGCAGTTTCCCCAGTTCTTCCAGCCTGGCCAGTCCTTTGTGACAGTCATTGGGCTGCGCCTGATCGACAATGTCTTTCATATCTTTGATCAACAGATTCCATACTTTTACCGGATCCTGTATGAATGAATCAATGTGGGCCACTTCCATGGGATCATATTTTTCCCACAGCCCGCCCTTTCCTCTAAAAGGTGGAATCCCGCTTTCAATCGAGGCGCCCGCACCGGTCAAGGCGCTGACCATTTTTGCCTGAGCCAGATCTGCCGCCGCCTTTTGAATTAGATCATCCACAGCGCAATCCTTGTTTTATTTGTTTGATTAGTTGAATTGATTTATAGTGGTTGTCAAAAAACGTTCCAATATTCAAACGTTTTTTTCTACAACCCCTTATGCCGCACTTCCGTAATTGGGTGCTTTTAACCGGGTGCTTTGCACCCGGTTACACCCGCACCGATTAAGGCACTACCGTGCCTTAAGTTTTTCCGCTGATGGCGGAAAAATCCAAGCCACCCGCTCTGCGGGTGGTCGGTGACTCGGAACAGTAATATGAAAAGCGGTATAATTGGTTGGGAAGGATCAGAATCGGGCCAAACCAATGAAACCAATCGAACCAATTAAACGTTTGCTTACAATTCAAATCTCATATCGGTGGCCACACCGACACACTCGATTTGAAGGCCATTGTCATCTAAGTATTGCCGGCAGGTGCTGACCATATCATCCATCTGATCATCGGTGCGTTCCTGGTTTATATGGAAAAGCCCCAATTTTTTTACCTTTGCCTTTTCGGCCAATCTAAGCACATCGGTATAAACCGAATGGCCCCATTCGATGAAGGTCTGATACTCATCAGGCGTGTATTCGCTGTCATGAATTAACAGATCAGCGCCGGCTGCAAATTCTACATATTCATTAAACCGCCGTCCACCGGCATGACGATACCCCAGTTCATTGTCCGTCAGAAAAACAAAGGACTTGCCGTCTTCGATAAACTTATAGCCGCTGCCGCCGTTCGGGTGACTGATCGGTATAGGGATGACGGATACCGAGCCGATTTTAAATTCCTGGGGGCAGTCTTTTTCATAGGTCATCTGTGCCTTGACATCGGCGTATTTTACAGGAAAATTGGGGGGTGCCATTACCGTTGATAAAATGGATTCCACAAACTGGCTGTGAAACGGACAGCCGTGCATCAGAAGTTTGGCATCTTTAAAATAAAGCGGCTTGAAGAAAGGAAATCCCATCAAATGATCCCAATGGGCATGGGTGAAAAGAAAATTGATAGCGAGCGCGTTTTCTTCAACAAGTCTCTTTCCGAATCTGCGAATTCCGGTACCGGCGTCAACCGCAATGATATCACCGCTTTTGGTGCGGATCTCTAAACTGGTGGTATCGCCGCCGTATTTTAAATAAGCTTTGCCCGAAACCGGTATGGAGCCTCTCGATCCCCAGCATGTGATTTGCATCTTGGACCTTTCAAGAAAAATTCATTTCCTTAAATTGCAATATGGCTCTTTTGTTAAAGCATTTTGCACCACAAAGGGCACGAAAAACACGAAGAATAAAATGTTTTAATTGGTTTCAAACTTCGTGTACTTTGTGTCCTTCGTGGTTAACAACAGGTTTTTTACGTCCGGCATATGGTTTACCGGCATTCGTTCGTTTTCCAGTTTCCAATCGCTTAATTCCCCGTAAAATGTATGCCAGATTCCTTTATGAGTCCAGCTTTTTAATATTTTAGCCGGCAAGCGCTCCAATTCAATTTTTACCTGTTTGGCTTCACTGCGCATAAGGCCCGAAAGGATAAAGCACTTTTTGGTTCTGAAGCCCTGCGACCGAATCAGCTTTTGCATGACCTCATAATGGACATTGGCCATCAGCAGATCAGCCGGGCAATCAATAAAATCCTCGGCATATCCCTGCACGACCGCGACCTGTTGTTCATGGCAATTTAAGCGGACGTTTCTTTCAGCTGTTGCGGCGGCCAGCAAATTCAGGTCAACTGCGAGATTTAATTGGCAGCCCAGACGCGCTGTGGCCAAAGCCAATATGCCGGTACCGGTGCCTAAATCCAGAGCGCTATTGGGTGAGTGGCTCCGGCATGCCAGCTGGACCGCATCCAGACAATCCCGGGTGGTGGGATGGGTGCCGGTGCCAAAGACAAGACCCGGGTCCAGGATTATCGCCAGCTTATCCGGCCGGGTTCGAGTATGGTTTTCCCATGGCGCAATGATCTGAAAAGGACCGTGATCAAAAGAGCTAAATGCCGTCCCCTGCCACTGTTCATAGGGCATGTGATAACTGTCGATATAGGAGAGCTGGGGCTGGGTGCGCAAAAGATTCTGGATGTCCTCAAAAGCGGGCTGAGAAAAGAAAAGAAACGAGAAATCATCTTCTTCCCAGTTGCCGATAAAACTGCTCTTTGGGATTTTATCCTGAGATGTCAATCGGCCGTTGAGGTGATAGATATATAGATCATCGTACGGGCACGTGCCGGATTTTTCACGGGCAGAGCGCGGGCTTTGAGCGTCATTCATTTTTTAGGCAACTGGTCTAAATACCATTCCATGGGGTCCAGCAAAGTAAAACCGAGGCTTTTTAATTTCTCTTTTATATGGGCAACATTTAGGGTCAACAGATAAGGGAAAACGGCGCGTTTATCTTTTTGCCAGTACCGCGCCACCAGAATGCTGCCAAAGGAGATGTTCTCCTCGGTGATGGCATCGACAATTTTTTTCAACTGGCCGACTTTTTCTTCCATCAGGATACACAGCAATGTGCCCGGTTCGCCAATTCCTAAAACATTGATAAAAGCACGCAATAAATCTCTGACTGAGATAATCCCGGTTAAGATGCCGTCTTCTTTTACAACCGGCAAAGCGCCCACTCGGGCATCCTGTATGACCAGCAGCGCATCCTGAATGGTATAGGCAGGTGATATCGTGATCGGGTCGCGGGTCATGATGTCTTTGATTTTCAATTTGGAAAAACTGTCTTCTTCCGCCACTACGGAGGGTTGCTTGAAAAACTTATAGGGCAGCGCACTTCTGATATCGCGATCCGTTACAATGCCGATGAGCCGGCCATTGGGTTCCGTGACCGGAAGGTGGCGAATTTTGTGGTTTGCCATCAATTCCTGTGCCGTAAAAATATCGGCCTCAGGTTCAACGGTGAGCACTTTGCGGGTCATGGAGTTGCTGACGAACATAATCATTTCTCCTTTTAGTCCTGATAATCCGGAAAAACAAAAAAATAAATTTACCACGAAAGCACGAAAACAATAAAACACGAAACACTAAAAAATAATTTCGTGCTTTCTATATTTCGCACTTTCGTTATTAAAAAGTTTTCCCTCGGAAGACAACATCGCATTTAATCTCTAACCGTTTAACAAAACCTCTACATGATTGCGGGCCAGCTCCGGCAGGCGTTTAATTGAATATCCGCCTTCTAGAACCGATATCAGCCTGCCCCGGGCATACTCGGCAGCCATTTCAACGATTTTTTTAATGATCCAGGTAAAACCCTCTGTTGTCAGTTTTATGTCCGACATATTATCTTCAATATGGCCATCGAAGCCGGATGAAACTAGAATGACCTGCGGCTTAAAATCTGCAAAGACAGGCATTAAATCCCTTTGCAGTATTTGCTTGTATTCGCTATCTCCCTGACCGGGCAGCATCGGTGAGTTTTTGGTGTAGCCATGTCCGGCATCTTTGCCCATTTCAAATTCACGACCGGTTCCGGGATAGGCAAAGGTTGGATGCTGATGAATGGAATAGTAAAATACAGTGGGATCCCGCTCAAAGATGTGCTGAGTTCCGTTTCCATGATGAACATCAAAGTCGACAATACCGACTCGCTGTATTCCGCATTGCTTCTGAATGTAGCGGGCCGCAATAGCCACGTTGTTAAAGTAGCAAAATCCCATGGCTTTGTCGACTTCAGCATGGTGACCGGGTGGCCGGACGGCGCAAAACGCATTGTCCAGTTCGCCCTCAAGGACCAAGCGGGTGGCCTCTAAAACCCCTCCCACCGCCAGCAAAGCAATTTCATAAGTAGCCGGGCACATCTGGTTGTCGGGACTGTCAAAGATATTATTGCCGCTGCTGCATGCTTTCTGCAAGCGTTTGATGTAATGGGGGTCGTGCACGGTTTCCACCCATTTCAAATCCGCAGGCACGGCTTTAATCAATGTGAGTTGCTCAAGCAGGCCTGCATCCTGGATTCCTTTGTATACCGCTGGAAGCCGATCCGGCATCTCCGGGTGGTAGTTTCCGGTCAGATGCTGCTGGTACCTGTCATCGTACAAAAAGCCGGTTCTATTGCTCATAGATTATCTACTCTGTCTCACTAATTTTTAGCCTACGCTCTTCCCTATGCTATGTTCTAGGCAACAATTTTGTCAAATATTTCGAATGCGGCTTTGACCGATTTACTATTTTCGGGCATTTCAATGGTCGGGCGGCCGTTGAAATCAAAATCATAAATCAGATCATCTGCCGGCACGGTTCCGATCAGCTCAAGGCTGGCTTTTTTAAGCTTGTCCATGACCGGCTCAGGCGGTGCTTCACGCGCCTGGTTGATCACCACGTAGCTTTTACCGATACCGATGTTCAGACAGCGGGCCAGTTCATCGATGCGCACCGCCGCCTGAAGCCCTCGTCTGGAAGAATCCGATACGATCAACAGGATGTCGACGTTTTTGGTTGTCAGCCGGCTGATATGTTCCATGCCGGCCTCATTGTCCATCACAATATAGGGATAATTTTCGGACAGGCGTTCAAGGTAATTGGTCAGCAAGGTATTTGCCGCGCAATAGCAGCCGGCACCTTCGGGCTGGCCCATCACAACAAGATCATAGCCGTCAGCTTCAACCACCGATTCCTCCAGCTTCATTTCGATGAATATATCTTTGGTCATACCGCTGGGAACATCGCCTTTTTTCATTTCTTCCCGGGCGTTGCCCAGGGTATTGCCAAGTTTGAGACCTAAAACTTCATTTAGGTTGGCATTACAATCGGCATCCACCGCCAGAATCGGCGTTTTATTTTTTTTCAGTAAAAATTTTATGAGCATACCGGCCATGGTGGTTTTACCGGTTCCACCCTTGCCGGCAAGTGCGACTGAATAGGCCATCTTTGTCAGTTTCCTTTCATTCAATTCCGATCTTTTGTGTTCATCCAAAATAACGAACCTAAATTGTGCGCTTGTCGAGGTTGCCGCAGCTACACGGCAGATGGCGTTTCGCTATAGTTTTCTATGCGAAACGTCATCTAACACAGGAGATGCGGTAAGATCGGCAAGCCCGCCACGGGTTTCAAATTATAAAAAATTAAAATCGATATATTCAGTCTAAATATATTGCACATTTTTAGAATTTGAAACGCACAAGTTAGGTTAAGGTAGATTATGCCTTCAGTCAAGAGCCTTTTAAACTCCTTGAAAAGCTGCCGGCCATATGTTAATTGGGTTTTCCAAACCGGGTCGTTGTTTGTGCATAGAACGGGTACTGCGCACCCGATCACAAACGCAATGATTGCGAACTGACGTTCGCTTGTCTTTCCGTCATACGGCCGGAAATTCAAGCCATCCCGCTCATAGAGCGGAATGGTGATTGACGCGCAGCCGGTTTAACCCGCAACGATTGGGGCAATTCGTGCCCCTGTCTTGTACCGCCTTTGGCGGTAAAATCCAAGCCACCCGCTGTGCGGGCGGCCGTTGACTCCAACACACATTATTCAAATGTGAGCCAATCGTAGTAATCTGTATTTGGGGAGGATAAAGAATGGACTTTGAACTGACGAAATCGCAAAAAGAGATACAGAAAGCAGCACGGGAATTCGCCAGAGGTGAATTTGATAAAGAACTGGCCCTGGAACTGGACCGCAAGCACGAATTCCCCACCAAAATCTGGAAAAAAGCCTGCGACCTGGGTTTCGTGGGGGTGCACTTTCCGGAAGCTTATTCCGGTCAGGACCTGGGAGTTCTGGAAAATATCATTATCGCCGATGAGTTTTGTGCCCGGGATTCGACCATCGGTGCTGCGATCATCTTATCCGGCTTTGCATCCGAGTGTGTCCTGCGTTTCGGCAGCGAAGAATTAAAACAAAAATTTCTGCCACCGGTCGCCGAAGGGCAGATGCTTTCCGCCGGCGCCTTCACCGAGCCGGGACACGGTTCAGATATTACATCTCTGGATACGATTGCAGTGCACCACGGGGACGAATGGGTGATCAACGGAACCAAAACCTTTATTACCAACGGCGGGATGGCCGGGTTTTATTCTGTGATGTGCCAGACAGATTCTGAATGTCAGCCGTCCTACAGAGGCATCAGCCTGATTTTAGTGGAAGCCGAGCGTCAGGGAATAACCGCCGCCGATGTGGGTGATAAGATGGGCATCCACATGATGGCGACAGCCGAGGTCAATTTTAAGGATGTGCGGGTACCGGTTTCTAATCTCATCGGCGAAGAGGGTAAAGGGTTTTACCAGGTGCTTGAGTTTTTTGATGAGAGTCGCATTCTGGTGGCCGCCCAGGCACTGGGCACCGCCCAGGGCGCTTATGACCGCGCTCTTGCCTACGTGAAAGAGCGCGAGCAGTTCGGCCGTAAAATTGCCCAATTTCAGGTGACCCAGCACAAACTGGCCGACATGGCCACCAAAATCGATCTCGCCCGGCTGATCACCTACAAGGCCGCCTGGAATTTTGATCAGGGCCGCATGGATCCCAAACTGACATCGATGGCCAAGATGTACGCCGCCCGAACAGCGGTTGAGGTGGCGGATGAAGCCATCCAATTGTTGGGCGGTTACGGCTACATGACCGAGTATGAAGTGGAGCGCTTTTACCGCGATGCCAAAATTTGTGAAATTTACGAAGGCACCAAGGAGATTCAGAAGAATACTATTGCGAGTGCAATACTCGGTAAAATCAAGTAATTTCCGGCTCTAAATGGATATTTTTCCGATAAGCTGTGTTCTCCGCGGTTTTCTGTCTGCGACGTACTTCAAGTACGCCGCAAACAAAAAACCTTGTGCGGCCGTGCTTATCAAAAAAATCTCTCATTTATGAGCCGGAAATCAGCTCTATAATCAACCCTCCTTGATCCAATTTTCACTATCAAATATTTAATGCTTCACTACGCTATTCTAAAAATGGTGGAACACTTCCTCCGCTTGTAATTTGAGTCGGCCTTGACCTTGAAAAAAATTTCTCGATTCCAGACTGGAAATATAATTTTTTTCCAACCCCTTCTGGTCCAATCTGTATTATCCAACGTTTAACGATGCGATAAACAATTTTATGTTAGATGCATTTTTGAGATGGCTGCTAGTTGTATTTTAAAGATCCTGTTTTATTATTGATATTATCTGTCAAAGATCTTTTCGGTTACGGATAATATATTTCCTTAAATCGAATTTTACAGAAGAAGAAGGGAGCTCAGAATGTTTGAATTGTTTAAGAAGACGTTACTGGTGGGAGCCGATCTGGCCCACAAAACCTGGGATGAAGTAGAAGCGCTTTCTAACGAACTTGTCAAAAAGGCCAAGATGTCTGAAAAAGAAGGGTCTAAATTTTTAAAGGACATGAAAAAGCGTTATGATGATACGCAGAAAAAGACGGGTAGTTACGTAGAAAAGACCGTTAGGGATATTTTGAAAAAGATGGATATCGCCACGACCGCAGATATTAAGGCTCTGAAAAAAGATATCCGGCAGCTCAAGAAAGCAACCGGCACGACGGGTACTAAAAAACGTGCACGCAGTACAGCCGCCAAGAAGCGTAAGACGACCACTACCAAAAAACGAACCGCGGCTTCTGTCAAAAAACGGACCACGACGGCTGCCAAAAAAACCGCCGGCCGTACGAAACCGAAAACACGCGCGCGCACCACAAAAGCCACAAAATAAGCTGCCGGCAGCAACCCTGGCGAGCGAACCAACAGGGCGCGGCGACAAGACGCTCATCCTAAAGTATTCAGATGTTGAGTATCAGAAAAATAGGCGTCATCGGACGGACTTACCGACATTTGAATCGATATCGGCAGATTCTGACAATATTGTTTAAGTACGGGTTTGGGGATCTGCTTGATAGCCTGAGGATTGATCAATACATCGAAGCCGGGCTGCAGGCTATTTCAAAAAAACGCGTCGATCGGGTTGAAAAACTGACGCGGCCCCAGCGGCTGAGAATGTCATTTGAAGAACTGGGGCCTACCTACATCAAACTCGGACAGATCCTTTCCACGCGGCCGGATCTTGTACCGGCAGATTTCGTCGAGGAACTTGCCAAGCTTCAGGATGAAGTGCCGCCCTTCCCATTTGAAAACGTCAAAGCGGCTATTGAATCCGAATTTGGCCTACCCGCTGATGAAGTGTTCGACCAGCTGGAAGATCAGCCCCTCGCATCCGCTTCCATCGGCCAGGTGCACAAAGCTCGCCTAAAAGATGGAGAACCCGTTGCCGTTAAATTCCAGCGACCCGGCATCCAGAAAGTCATTGAGGTCGACCTTGAAATTATGCTTCATCTGGCCACGCTTGCCGAGCGCCACATCAAGGAGTTCGAAATCCATCGGCCGGTAAAAATTGTCGAAGAATTTGCCCGCACCCTGGAAAAGGAAATCGACTATCGCATCGAAGCCACGAATATGGAGCGCATCGCCCGCCAATTCTTAGATCTTCCCCATGTTTACATCCCGGCGGTATGCAGGGAATTCACAACATCACGAATCCTGACGACCGAATTGATTGAGGGCATTAAAATTTCCAAAATCGAAAAAATTGCAGAGGCCGGACTTGATCAAAAAGTAATTGCAGACCGGATTGTCGGGCTGGTGCTCAAACAAGCCTTCGGTCATGGTTTTTTTCATGCCGACCCCCATCCCGGCAATATTTTTGTTTTAGCGGACAATGTCATCTGTCTGGTGGACTATGGTATGATGGGCCTCGTGGATCGCGCCACGCGCGAAGCGTTTGTCGATTTGATAGACAGTGTTGTTCATCAGCAGGAGGTCAGGACAACCCAGGTGCTGCTGAATTTAACCGATTGGGATGAACAGCCGGATATCCGCGCTCTTGAAAGAGAGGTCGCTGATTTTATGGGGCGTCATTTCTACAAGCCATTAAAGGATATGGAAATTGGAAAACTGTTGCAGGATTTGCTCCAATTAACCATGCGGTTTCGGCTCAGACTTCCGCCTGATATATTCTTGATGATTAAAGCCTTGAGTTCGGTCGAAGGTGTCGGCCGGATGCTGGATCCGAATTTTGATCTGATTGCGCATGCCAGTCCTTTTATTAAGCAGGTAAAGCTAGAACGCTTTGCTCCCCAGCGGATTTCCACGGATGTATTTGATATGATGTCGCGGTTGCTTCAATTTCTACAGCAATTTCCAAAGGACCTGATGGATCTGACCGGCATGCTCCGGCAGCAAAGATTCAGTCTTCAACTAGAACACAAAGGGTTTGAAAACATGCTGGCCACCCAGGATCAGACCAGCAACCGCATGTCTTTTGCCATCATCATTGCAGCCCTGATCATCGGATCAGCGCTGATTGTTATTTCCGAAATTCCACCCCTTTTTTTCGGCATTTCTCTGATCGGCATCATCGGATATCTGGTCGCCGCAATAATGGGAATCTGGCTGCTGGTGGCGATCATTAAAAAAGGAAGGTTGTAAAGATCTCTGGCCTATCAGAATTTGGCACCCACGCCATATGAAGGGTTCAAATGATGTTGGCCCAATGGTTTGCGCCAGATAACTTCAGCGAGCTGTCCGCTGTTATTGCTGCTAAAGGGAAGGTAATCGGATTTGATGACAACTTGGCGGCCCGGCCGCTGGGCATAGGCGGATTCAAAATACAGTCCGCTTTTGCTGTAGTTATGCAGGGTGCCTGGATAATGAAACCCCGTGCGCTCGTCTTCAAGCGTAATCGGGGTTTTATAGTTTATTCGTCTGTTTCTTTTCTGCAAAGCACGGCCGGCCATTCGTCACTTATGTATTCAGGTAAATATAAAATATAAACCTAAGACATCTCGAATGGGTGTCAAAGTCTATTTTCTCAACCAACATGGAAAGTCGGCCTCGTTTTAAATTTGAATGCTCAATTTGGGTATCACATAAACAGCAATAGACTTAAGGCCATGACGGCCATTCCCAGGATAAGACCGTAAATGGAGAGGTGATGTTCGCCGTATTTTTGGGCGGATGGCAGTAGTTCATCCAGGGAGATAAATACCATGATACCGGCGACCCCGGCAAACAGGATGCCGAAAATAAAATCGCTGAAAAAATTAAGCAGAATGAAATATCCGATCAGGGCGCCGATGGGCTCGGCAACTCCGGAAAGAAATGAGTAGTAAAAGGCCTTCTTTTTGCTTCCGGTAGCGTAATAAATCGGAACCGAGACCGAAATACCTTCCGGGATATTGTGGATGGCAATGGCCACCGCGATGGAAATACCCAGGGCCGGGTCAGACAGGGCGGCCGCAAAAGTGGCCAGACCTTCGGGAAAATTATGAATGGCAATGGCCAGGGCGGTGAACATCCCCATGCGTAAAAGCTTTTGGTTTTTGTCACCGACTTTTTGCGGGCCCATTTCCTCTACCCCCCGGATCTCGTGGGGGTTCTCAAAAGACGGTACCAGCTTGTCAATGATGCCAATTAACAGAATCCCGCCAAAAAAAGCAGCCACCGTCAGCCAGGTGCCTTTGGTAAGCCCGTAAGCTTCAGCCAGTGAATCCCGTGCTTTGAAGAAAATTTCGACAAAGGAAACATAAATCATCACGCCTGCTGAAAACCCCAATGCCAGTGAAAGAAACTTCGTGTTGGTGCGTTTGGCAAAAAACGCTAAAGCGCTGCCGATGCCCGTGGCCAGACCGGCAAACAGGGTGAGGCCAAATGCAACTAATACATTTTCTTCAAACATGCAGATTCTCCCAATTACTTTGATATGAAAAGGAAAAGCCGCTCAGGATTATTTTTACTTCTTACTTTTATGAGAATTATCAGTATATCAATTTTTCATATGTAGGCAAGAGCACAGTCGAGAGCTCGTTAAAAATGTAATCTTGTTTTTGATATTTAGCATGATTAATAACGAATGGCCTTGATGACAAATAGGAGGCCGACAATGATCATCAAAACCGCCCCGATTTTATAGATATTGGTCTGGATTTGAGCCAGCCCATGTCGACCAGTTTGGCCACCAAAAACAGCGCCGGAACCGTTCCGAAGCCAAAAGCGGCCATCAGACCCATACCGACCAATACACCCTGATGGGTCGAACCGGCATCCATGCCGGCACGGGCGGCACCCAGCAGAGCCGTGTATACCGGTCCGCAAGGCAGCAATCCGAGCAACAGCCCCAGCGGCAGATAAACCAGAGTGGATTGAACTTTCAGCAATTTGCCGAAACCTTTTGAAATGACGCCACCCGGGCTGGCATGATCCCCAAAGATTTTGCCCAGCGGAATCCATCCGGCCATGGCCAGTCCCATGAGCATAATTAAGGCGCCCGTAAAAGTCATCACGCCTTTCTGGATCGTGTCGATGTTGGCGGTTATCATGGTAAGGGATCCTGCGGCGGCCACCGCACCGCCCAGGATGGCATAGGTGATGATTCTGCCGAGATGATACATCAGCAGGGGGACGATGATACTTTTTTCTTTGAGGTTGAGGCTAAAGCTCACCACAATCGGTCCGCACATGCCGATGCAATGTCCGAAGCCGATGGTAAAGCCGGTGGAAAGATACAGCAGGAAAAGGGTTTCAGTAGATAACATCGAATATAAATTCGGTTTGGCCCGCATCGGGGATGGTTACCGTCGCCCGCCAGGTTCTACGTCCACTGGGGCATTTGACGATGACGCCTTGGCCTTCATATGAATTGCTGCCGGCGGATTTAAGCTGCACACGGTTGGGGCCCATATTCATGCCCGGCATTCCCAAGTCAATATAGGGAGTTTTTGGTGATTTCGACTGTTTTCCCGTCAAGGTTACCGTAAAAGACAGGTTCTGCAGGGCCTTTATTGGTCTGGGTGTGATCTCAAGGGTAACCGTATTTTCTGAAAACGATTGGATGCAGGGACCCGCATGCAGATCGCAGTTGATCATTTCCTGATATTTATCACCGGCTGAAATGTGACCAGGGGTAGCCAGTAAAAAAACAGTCAATAATACAAGATTGAACATAACTATAAGGTTTTTCATCTGTGCCGCTGCAGCCTCCTTTCTCTGTTCCTTAAAAAAAACATCCGCGACTGCTGCAATAGCGGCCGCGGATGCTGAATTATTTGCTTTTCATATTTATTGTTGCTTCCCTGCTGCTGATAAATGTTTTCTGTCTCGCAAATAGGGTCCATTCACTCAAAAAATATTTCCATAACTCTAATAAGGATAGTTATTACTGTTTAATCAACCGTTTTTATATAATTAAACTGATTTAAAAATCCCAGATTTTATCTGAGGGCACGGCGCAATTCGATTCGAAAGTGGAGCGTACACGATAGTACGCGAGCATTTTGGATCGGATTGTAACACAGCCCTCGGGTAAAAGATGGTGGTTTTTAAGCCAGTTTTATAAGAGCGTATATCCCGGGCCCTCCCCCCCCTCCGGACACGTCCAGGTGATATTTTCATAGGGATCCTTAATGTCACAGGTTTTACAGTGCAGACAGTTGGAGGGATTCAATTTCAACCGTTTATCGCCGGTTTTGTCATCGGTTTCAATTTCGTAGACATCCCCCGGGCAAAACCGGGTGCAGGGACTGCGGTACTTGGGATAACACGTGTTGATACAAAGGTCGGTGTCGTGCACAATAATATGGGAGGGTTGATCTTCGCGGTGCTTGGTCTTGGACAGATAGACACTCGTAAGCTTGTCCACAAACAGCTTGCCATCATAGATTTTAGGATCGATTCCCTGTCGGACATCCACCTGCTCGCCATCCAGCGGCTTGAGTGTCTTATAATCTTCCTCGAGGGACATATTATCCGCAAAACCCCGTCCGCCGGTGAAATATTGAGCGCCCAGGTGGATAAATTTCATCGGATTGGTTTTTGAAAGGGCCTGGTAAAAATTGCGGCCCTGATACAGTTGCTCTTTAATGTAGCTGTTCTCAAATAAGTCGCTATAGGTTTGCAGGGCCTGCCGGTCAAAGCGCTCCTTTTCTACCGCTGCCATAATGGCCTCCGCAGCGAGCATGCCGGATTTCATGGAAACATGGATGCCTTTCAGTCCCGGCATATACTGAATGCCGGCGCTGGCGCCGATAAACAGGCCGCCGTCAACAGCCAGTTTGGGCAACGTGTAATAACCGCCGGTGGAAACCGCTCTGGCACCGGCTTCAACGACCTTGCCGCCCTTGAGCAGGTTGGCCACAAACGGATGGCTTTTGAATTTGATAAACGTATCATACAGATCCAACAGGGGATCCTCATAGCAAAGTCCGGTCAGAAACCCCAGAGTCAGGCGGTTGTCGCTCAGCTCATATATAAACGCGCCGCCGGGTATATACAGCCCGATGGGATAGCCCATCAAATGGATATCGTTGCCTTTGCTGGTTTTAAAATAATTTGATTCCTCAGGCAGTTCGATGACCTCTTCGATACCGGTTTCAAATACCTGGGGCATTTTGCCTTCCAGCAGGTTTAATTTTTGAGCGATTTCCTTGAACAGGCTGCCGCGGGCCCCTTCTCCAAAGACGGTTACTTTAGCTTTCAAATCGATGCCGGGTTCAAAATTGGCTTTGGGTTGTCCATCGGGCCCCAGGCCCTGGTCGCCCGTGCGCACCCCGACAATGGTTTTTCCGTCTTCAGCATAAAGGACCTCTTTGCCGGCAAATCCGGGGAAAATATTGACGCCCATCTCTTCTGCCAGTTGACCCAGCCAGCGGGTGAATCGTGACAGGCTGATGATTAAACTACCCTTGTTGTGCATCGGTTTGGGCACAAACGGCACCGGAATGGCGGAAGTTTGGGTTAAATAATAAAATTCATCCCCTCGGACCGTGGCTTCAATGGGGCACCCTTTGTCCGCGTAGTCCGGCATGAGTTCATTGAGGGCAATCGGGTCCATGACGGCACCGCTCAAGGCATGGGACCCGATTTCGGCGCCTTTTTCGATCAGGGCCACTTCCAGTTCCAGGTTTTTCTCTTTGGCCAATTGCATCAATTTAACTGCACCAGCCAGACTGGCCGGCCCACCGCCGACAAACAGCACATCAAAATCGATACTTTCACGCTCTACGGTCATCGTTGCGACTCCTGTTAACGCTAAATAGTTAGAACCTATCTCAAAAATGCATCTAAGGTTCTTGGGTTGAGCCCGTTGCCCGTTAGCCCGTTTGCCGGTAAGGAAGATAAAATTAGACCTTTTTCCGATTATAACGGGCTAAACCGGCTCAACTGGCTCAACCGGCCAACCTATTTGCGTGATCTACTATTTTTGAGATAGTTTCTAGTTTATATATCATTTCTTCAGGCCACTGAAGGTCTGTTGCCTAAATCATGAAGGCTGATTTTTAGCATAATCTAAGGTCTTTGTAAATTATTAGATGTATCCTGAGGGCAGGATTCTAGCATCGTTTCTGAGACGGTATGCGGGGCAGTAGACCGGCATCGTGTTCATGCAAAAAAGACAGAGACACCATACTGCCTTTTAGCCAATCATTTGAACATTTTATCCCAGCGCAACATCCAATGTCATCATAACGGCGAAGCCTACCATGGCACCCATGGTGGCAATATCGGTATTTTTTTCCAGTTGAGACTCCGGAATCAGCTCTTCGACAACCACGTAGATCATTGCGCCGGCAGCAAAGGCCAGGGCATATGGCAATATCGGCTTTATCAAGATGACCGCCACAGCGCCCAGAACACCTGCAATCGGTTCAACAACGCCTGACAGTTGACCGTACCAGAAACTTTTTAAGCGCGAAAACCCTTCGCGCCGCAGCGGAACCGAAACGGCCGTACCCTCGGGGAAATTTTGAATACCGATACCCAGTGCCAGTGCCACCGCACCGGCCAGGGAAGCTGCCGGCAAATCTGAAGCCAGTGCGCCGAAGGCCACGCCGACGGCCAGACCTTCGGGTATGTTGTGCAACGTAATGGCAAGGACCAAAAGGATACTGCGGTGCCAGCTGGTTTTAATGCCCTCGGCTTCCTCTATTGGAAACCCCAGGTGCAGATGGGGGAGAATTTTATCGATGACCCAGAGAAAACCGCCGCCTAAAAGAAATCCTGCTGTGGCCGGGACCCAGGCCGGTAGATTCCCCTCTTCAGCCATTTCAATGGCGGGCGCCAGCAGGGACCAATAACTGGCGGCGATCATCACCCCCGCCGCAAAGCCGAGCATACCGTCCAACACTTTTCGGTTGATTTCTTTGAAAAAAAAGACAAGCCCGGCCCCTAAGGCGGTTACAAACCAGGTAAATAAAGTTGCTGTCAATGCCTGCGCGACTGGATGAAGCCCCGTAAACCATACAACCATAAAGAACTCTCCTTCCTGTTATAGTGGTTGTCAAAAAAACGTTCCGTTATGCCAACGCTTTTTTTCTACAACCACTTATGCCGCAATTCCGCAATTGGGTGTTTTTAACCGGGTGCTTTGCACCCGGTTATACCCGCACCGATTAAGGCACTACCGTGCCTTTGGTTTTTCCGCTGATGGCGCAAAAATTCAAGCCACCCGCTCTGCGGGTGGTCGGTGACCCGGAACATTAAAATGAACAGCGGTATAAATATATCTTTTATATTTAAGCGGTCAAGAAAAACCCTAAAGGTAATTGAAAAAGCTGCAAGTTTGAGTTTCAATCGACAGGTGGGTGCAACCGACTTGACGGTGCTTGCGGCGGTTCCTATGTTTTCAAGCATGAATTTTATTGAATCTTGGCGTCTTTTTTATTAAACATATTCATTTGCAAAGCATATCCTCTATGAAACTGTCTCTGTACAATTCGCTGACGCGCAAAAAGCAAGAATTCAAACCGATCAAACCCGCTGCGGTCGGGCTGTATACCTGCGGGCCGACGGTATATAATTATGCTCATATCGGCAACCTGCGCACCTACATTTTTGAAGACATTTTAAAACGGGTGCTGATTTACAACGGATATGCGGTCAGGCATGTCATGAACATCACCGATGTGGGCCATTTAACCGGTGATCGTGATATGGGTGAAGATAAAATGGAAGCGGGTGCCGCCCGGGAGGGCAAAAGCGCCTGGGATATTGCCGATTTGTACACCCGCTCCTTTAAAAAAGACATCAAGCATCTCAATATTCTGGTGCCGGACGTCTGGGTAAAGGCCACCGATACCATTCCGGAACAAATTGCCCTGGTAAGGATTCTGGAAGAAAAAGGGTATACTTATCGGACCGCTGACGGTGTTTATTTTGATACGTCCAAATTCAAGGATTACAACAAGCTGTCCCATCAGGATCTAGAAGCGCTCAAGGAAGGCGCGCGGGTTGAACGCAACCCGGAAAAACGCAACCCCACTGATTTTGCTCTCTGGAAGTTTTCACCGCAGGGATCAAAACGGCAGATGGAATGGGACTCCCACTGGGGCGTGGGCTTCCCGGGCTGGCATCTGGAGTGCTCGGCCATGAGCATGAAGTTTTTAGGCGAGCAGCTGGACATTCACTGCGGCGGCACCGATCATATCGATGTTCATCATACCAATGAAATTGCCCAGTCGGAAGCGGCAACGGGTAAACCCTTTTTCAATTTCTGGATGCACGGGGCCTTTCTCATCATTCAGGGTGGCAAAAAAATGGCCAAAAGCGAGGGAAACTTTCTGACTCTCGAGAAAGCGTTTCTTGAAAATGATATGAGCCCATTAGTTTACCGCTTTGCGTCTTTTTTAACCCATTACCGCAAACCCATGGAATACAGCGACGAGAGCATGGAGGCCGCCCGGAATGGCTTGCTGCATGTGCAAAACCAGGTGCGCCAGGTTGCTGACGCCGGCGTTAACGCCGGACAAGATATTAACGCTGAATTTAAAAGCAAATTTACCGAAGCCCTCAACGATGATTTAAATATGCCCCGGGCCATGGCGACCGTCCAGGAGATGCTCAAAAGCACGATCAGCAATGCCTCAAAGTACAGCACTATTTTAGATTTTGATCGGGTGCTGGGGTTGCGGTTGGATCAGCTCGACCAAGCGCAAGCCCTGCCCGAAGAGGTTCAAAAATTGGTCGCTGCCCGCCTGCAGGCCCGACAGGACAAAGACTTTGCGACCTCCGATCAACTGCGCGCTGAAATCGAGGCCCTGGGCTATCAGGTCCAGGACACCAAAGACGGCATGACGGTCATTAAAAAATAACACATTTAAATACAGATCATTAAATTTCAATCTCAGAAAAAGCGGGATAACAATAAATAGCCCAATTGATTGCTGCACTGCTCAGCTGGCAATTGAAACTCAAGTATTGCTTTTGCATAGAGATAAAGATTTTATACCGTTTTCCATAATAATGTTGCGGAATATGGAAGTGCGGCATAAGGGGTTGTAGAAAAAAAACGGTTGAATACTGCAACGTTTTTTTGACAACCCCTATAAGAGGATTGCCAGGATCAGACCCCTGGCTGCCGAACGATTTAAGTTAAGATAGGGATTCAATTACGTTCAATGCTGGCACCGATACAAAAAAGGCAGAACCTTATAAAGGTCCTGCCTTTTTAGTTGTTATGATTGTTTCTGATTAGAAGCCATTTCAAAACCTCTTTGGAGCTAATTTTGCGGGCTTTTGTTAAAAAGCGCTTAGTGCAACAAGCTTAGCGCTTTACAAAAGCCGCAAATCGGCTGAAACGGGGTTTTGAAATGGCTTCTAATAAAATGAGCAGATTTTTGGTGAAATATAAGACTTAAACGGGTATCAGGGGTTTTAGATTTTGTTCGATAATAAATGTAGAAATGGTTTTAAAGCCTTAGATTTTGTTTGAGGGCACGGCGCAAATTGATTCAAAAGCGGAGCGTACACGGTAGTACGCGAGTATTTTGAATCAATTTGGAACACAGCCCTCGACCAAAAGATAGGGCTTTAAAACCATTTCTTAGCCGCACTTGTTGAAGCCACAAAAGTGGCAAAGTATACATCCTTCCTCGAAGCTGACCGTCTGACCACATTCCGGACATTTTTCGCCCATAAGGCTGTGCCGGGTTTTGTGGCTTTGTTTGGCGGCATCGCTGGAAATGTATCTGTTTTCCAGCACCCGCGCGATGGCATCGGGAATAGACAGCACCAATCCGCCATTTTGAAAGATCGGATGTTCACCGCCGATTCCTTTTAGCTGGTTCACGATGTCATTGACTTTAACGCCCGATCTTAAGGCCAAAGACGCCAGGCGGCCAATGGCCTCGGTCTTGGCGGTGGTCGAGCGACCGGATTTACCGATGGTGGCAAATACTTCAAAGGGCTGATTGTCATATTCGGTGACGGTTACATAAAGATGGCCGTAACCGGTTTTCATCTTGGTGGTGAAGCCTTCAAGCGTCTCAGGTCGTTCTTTGACGGCTGCCAGGAATTTATTTCCGCGCTTTTCGTTGCGAGAAAATGATAACACCTGGTTTTCTTTGCTACCGTCTCGATAAATGGTTACACCCTTACAGCCCAGTTCATAGGCCAGATTGTAGACCTTCATGACGTCGTCTACGGTGGCATCGTGGGGCAGATTGACGGTCTTGGATACGGCGTTATCGGTATATTGTTGAAATGCAGCCTGCATGCGAATATGCCACTCCGGTGAAATATCATGGGCGGTGACAAAGATTCGGCGAATGTCTTTAGGTATTTGTTTGATTTTACTGATGCTGCCTCTTTTGGCAATTTCATCCATTAATTCACGGCTGTAGAAGCGTTGCTCATTGGCCGCTTCTTCAAAATGCGGATTGACTTCGAGCAATTTGTCATTGTCCATCACGTTGCGCACAAAACTCAGCGCAAACAGGGGCTCGATGCCGCTGGAGCAGCCGGCAATGATGCTCAATGTGCCTGTGGGGGCAATGGTGGTACAGGTGGCATTGCGTATTTTGAAACCCTGATCCTTGTAAATACTGTTTTCCCAGTTGGGAAATACCCCGCGCTCTTCTGCCAGATTCTGGGATGCTTCGTGGGCGTTTTCCTGAATGAAGCGCATGACCGTTTCCGCTGTTTCCAGTGCTTCTTCCGAGTTATAGGCGATTTTCAGCTGATACAGCATATCGGCAAACCCCATGACGCCCAGACCGATTTTGCGATTGCCGTGAACCATCTCATCGATTTCCGGCAGCGGATATCTGGACATGTCGATGGTGTTGTCTAAAAATCTCACAGTCCAGCTGACCACTTCTTTTAAGCCATCGAAGTCGATAGCCGGTCCATCACCGTTTTCCAACACAAATTTGGCCAGGTTGATCGACCCCAGGTTGCACGCCTCCAAAGGCAGCAGCGGTTGTTCGCCGCAAGGGTTGGTGCTTTCGATGTCACCGAGTTGCGGGGTGGGGTTGTCCCGGTTGATACGATCTAAAAAAATGATACCCGGATCTCCGTTTTTCCAGGCCTGCTTAATCAGAGTTTGATAGACTTCAGCCGCATTTAATCGGTTAACGGCTTTTTGATCGCGGGGATCAATCAGGTCATAATCCTCCTGCTTGTCAATGGCTTCCATAAAATCATCGGAGACCCCAACGGATATATTGAAATTATTGAGCTCACTGTTGTCTTCTTTACTGAATATGAATTCCATAATATCCGGGTGATCCACCCGTAAAATTGCCATGTTGGCCCCGCGGCGGGTGCCGCCCTGTTTAACCTGCTCGGTGGCCGTGTTAAAAATCTTCATAAACGATACCGGACCCGAGGCCACACCGCCGGTGGTGCCGACCGTGCTGTTTTTGGGACGCAGCCGTGAAAACGCAAACCCGGTGCCACCGCCGGATTTATGAATCAGGGCCGCGTGATGCAAGGCCCCGAAGATGCCCTCCATGCTGTCTTCCACCGGCAGGACAAAACAGGCGGCCAGCTGCCCCAGCCGGCGCCCGGCATTCATCAGCGTCGGGGAGTTGGGCAGAAATTTTGCCTCGGTCATCATTGCGTAGAAGGTTTCCTCCCACTGGTCGATCTGTTCGGTGGAGGGCTTGCCGTAATTTTTTTCGGCTTTGGCGATGTGTCTGGCTACCCGACGAAACATTTGCTCGGGGGTTTCAATCACCTTGCCTTTGCGGTCTTTTTTCAAATAGCGTCTTTTTAAAACCCGCCTGGCGTTTTCAGAGATTTTCAGCCGGTTTTTAATAAATATGGATTTGTCCAGGCGGATCGGTGAAGGTTTGGTCAGCCCGAATTCCATTAACTTGGCTTCAATCATTTTTTCGATAAAAGAGACCGGAATGGTGCTTATTTCCAGGTTCGATATCTCTTTGCGCAGGGACCGGCTGATACCCATGGCCTGATCGCTGTCAATCGGGTTTTCGCGGATAAGAATGTCGCTAAAAAGCTGATCATCCCAGGTGTAGGTGCCCAGGTCAAAACTGCCTTCGTTGGTCACTAAAAACTTGCCTTTCTGCCCCATTGCGCTGCTCCTGATTTGGGAATTTGGCCTATTGGCCGTGTCTAAAGAATAAAAAACCCCCAGCTATTGAGCGATAGCTATCCTACCCTGTATGGTTTTAGGAGTTTTATTCTATTGAAAAGATGTGATACGGCTAAATGAAAATCGTCTCGGCGCAAAATAAATGGATGGTAAACTACCGCCCCGGTTTAGCTCTGACCAGAGCCTAAGATGACCCGGTTTTCCGTATTAGCCTATCATTTAGTGCAGTTGCAATTTATCTCATACAATATGTTGTATGTCAAGAAAAATATAGCGCCGTGTTGCAGCTCACCAGTCATTTGCCGGGCAAAGACTTAGTATTAAATCCGGGGATTATACCGTTTTCCATAATAATGTTCCGGAATACGGAAGTGCGGCATAAGGGGTTGTAGAAAAAAACCTTTGAATACCGCAACGTTTTTTTGACAACCCCTATAAAAGCAATGATGATTAAAATTTCCCGGCGGGCAAAATTCATCATGAAAAAAAGGCAGGGCCTGATTGCCTGCTGGGCCCTGCCTTTAATTAAAACCTCTGTCAGGGTCGGCTGACTTACCGCCTACCTGATCCGATCAGGTCTGAAAACATCACAGTGATTTCAAGGGCTTATTGCCCCTGTTGCTTTTTCCATTCCTGATAGGTCTTCCATTCCTGCCATTCCAGGAACTCCTTGTATTCAGCCGCACCTTTGGCGGTTTTTTTCCATTCCTGAAACTCCCGGAATTCCTGTTGCTCTTTTTTCCATTTCTGAAATTCCTGGAAATCCCTGGCGGCTTCCGGGGTCACTTGCGTTTCCGTGGATGTCTGGCCGGCAGCTATCTGCGGTGATCCGGTGGAGGTGTCCGGCGCTGCCGATGCAGCTTTATCGGCTTTTTCAGAAGCTTCTTTAGAACCTTCTTCTGATGTCTCCCTTAATTGCGGGAAGGCCCCACCTCGTTTGGAATCATAGACGACCAAAGCGCCTTCTTCTCCAGTAAAGACACCGGGCCCTTCTTTCATTTCGCCGGCCGTTTGCTTGTACTCAGCCGGCTTGCCCCCGCAGCTTATCACAATAGCCGCTGCCAGGCTCAACCAGAATAACCTGTTTAGGATTGTTTGAAAGATATGCATACGAACCTTTCTATTAGAATTTCACCCGGCCGCCAACCATCACGGCACTGATATTTTCGGGATCGCTGGTGTTAAGTGGGTTTTGATTGTCCCGATCCAGTTTATGCCAGCGATAACAGCCGTAAAACTGCACGCTTTCCCAGACATTCCAGACAGCTGCGCCGCTGAAGGATGTGGCTTCGTCGCCGTTTTGGTCCACTCTGTCGGAGCGGTCTCCATCGACTGAAAATGCCCATTTGCCGACCTTGTAGCCCAATTTCCCATAGTAGTTGTGGGCGGTATTTCGACCTCCCCCGTCAAAGTTCCGAAAAGCGTGGGAAATGGTCAGATTCAAGCCCGAGTTGTGCAGAAAAGAGATCGAACCGCTAAACTGTTTGTAGGGATCGCGCTGATTGTCACCCGGGACATAGCCGAAAGCGGCCGCCAGTTTGCCGAAGTTTTCCCACTGATGGGCACTGCGTAATGCCACATCATATGTTTGACCGTTCATGTAGCCGGCAGAAGCCCAGAATCCCCAAAACTTGGGCGAGTCGTAGCGGATGCGGTCCC
>Ga0265306_10000042_pt1 | contig 42807 bp, 48 predicted proteins | sample Helome_3_FD_192493 | JGI IMG/M metagenome (GOLD analysis project Ga0265306, IMG submission 192493) | Marine sediment microbial communities from subtidal zone of North Sea - Hel_20160420 (Illumina Assembly) | ecosystem: Environmental > Aquatic > Marine > Subtidal zone > Sediment ... | reverse complement strand
TCACTATCAATCTCAGTCATATCGCCTCACAGATAATAGTCAAGCTGTACCAGCAGGGCTTGCGACAAATCAACTGTGCTCGCTTTCATAAAATGCTTTATCTCAGTATCAAGCAATTGCAGGAATCGGAGTCAGAGTTACATCGCAGTTTGTGCAACCCGGAGGAGTACGGGGCGATTGTCAGTACCGGGAGTAGCCGACTGGAACAGTTTCTCAAGACCGCGCGTAACATGAAATTAGTACATGTCGAGCAAGGCGAGTATGTGCTTGATCAAAAGCTGGTTGAGGATTTCGCGGTCGATGAGGTACGCACCGAAAATCTGATCAGCGTATACGCGAATGAAATCAGCCCGTTATCTCATGTCACCCGCAGCATCGACAGGGCGATGCTTCACGTCGATAAGATCGATACCCGCGCCTTCGCAGATTATCGTTTCAATGATCAGATTCTCGCCTACGAATGGGATCGTAATCAGTTTCAACGCGACCGTTATGAGGATATTAATTCACAGCAAACGCAAACCGCCGATGCTAACTGGTTTTTCCTGAAATCAACCCGTGAACCCGCATCGGCGGTGCTGCTGATTCACGGATTCCTGTCTGGTCCTGCAGAGGTCAGGGGTCTTGGGGAACGCCTGCATGCGGCCGGTCATCATGTGCTTGGCGTTCGACTCAAGGGCCACGGCACCTCACCCTGGGATTTACGCAGTCGCAATTGGCATGATTGGGCTGGATCGGTGGCAAGAGGCTATGACATTCTCAGGGCATTCAGCCAGTCGATACATATTGTTGGCTTTTCGACCGGAGGTTTACTGGCGTTAAACCACGCGGCGAATCATCCCGGTAACAAAATCAAGTCGGTGACCAGTGTTAACGCGCCGGTGCATTTCAAAAACAGGAATATGGTTTTCGTGCCCCTGGTACACCACGCCAACCGGCTGGTCAGTTGGGTGAGTTCTGAAGGATTAATGCCATTCACCCCCAACGAGCCCGAAAATCCGGAAATCAATTACCAGCACATACCTGTGCGGGCACTATACCAACTACAACAACTTATCGACCACTTAACCGAAGATAGCATCACGATCAACGCAGATATCCACCTTTACCAGGGAGATCGTGATCCCGTCGTGGATCCTGCCAGCATCCAGACACTCGATAAGCTGATCATTGCCGAAAACAGGACCCTGACCATCCTCGACAGTGACATCCATGGCGTCATATATCGCGATATCGATCAGGTTCAGCAAAAAATTTGCGCCAGTATCCTATAATTAGTTTAATGTCTGTCCGAAAACTCAGGAAAAGGGACGCCAGGTTCTAAGGAAGTAACTCGGTAATGCACCACCCCACTCGTCTTCTTATCTACGGATTTACCATCGTCATCCTGATGATGATAGCCCTGGCCTTCATCGCGTTTCACTCGACCAGTAGCAGCAATCGCCAGGTCAATCTCCAGGTTGCCCATCAACTTGAAAAAATAAATCTGATTAATGAACTGTCGACCATTATTCATAACCGCACTCGTTTTATGCAATCCATGCTGCTGCATGATGAAAATTTTAACGAGGACGACTCCTGGCCAAATTTCAACCGGTTAAGCGGCGCCTACATCGAAACCCATGACCGGCTCGTGCCTATGCTGGCGCCACGCGAGCGCGAAATCATGGGGGCAATCGATCGCCTCGACCGCGATATCAGCGATTTAAATCGCCAGGTGTCGGTGCTGTTTCTCAATGGCAGTCGTGACGAAGCCAGCAAGGTACTACTGCAGGAAGTGCTACCTAAAACAGCACCGTTACTGTCACACCTGGCCGAGCTCACCCAGGCGCAACGCATGGATGTGCAAAAGGTATTACTCATGGCCAGCGGTGACGCCGAGAAAAGTCGTACCCAGATTGCCATTTTTTCAATCATTGCGGTTATCGTCAGCGTAACTGTAACCTTCATTGCGATCTGGTATGGGCGTAAATTATCGGGCCAGTTGCAGGAAATGAATAACTACCTGGAGCAGAAGATTCACGAACGCACCGAGTCGTTACTCGACACCCAGAAGGAACTCCTCGAAGACAATAACGAATTAGCCCGAATGGCGTTGACCGACAGTTTGACCGGCCTGTCGAACCGCACGCATATGAATCAGATTCTACGCCAGGAATACGCTCGTTTTGAACGACACGATCAGCGCTTCGGCATCATCATGCTGGATATCGATCATTTCAAAAATGTTAATGACAGCTTTGGTCACGATACCGGGGATACGGTGCTGAAAAAACTAGCGCTGATTATTGCCAGCGCAATTCGTACCAGCGATTTTGTAGCGCGCTGGGGAGGTGAAGAATTTCTGATATGCTGTACTACGATAGAGGAAACCGACTTGCTGCCAATTGCAGAAACCATACGAAAGCTTGTTGCAAACACCGATTTCGAAAAGGTTGGAGAGATAACAACCAGTCTCGGATGTGCCGCCATCGTCAAGGGTGAAAACATAAACGAGCTGATCAAACGGGCCGACATCGCCCTCTACGAGGCCAAAAACAATGGTCGTAACCAGTCGATAGTTTCCGAGTTCACCGATATTTCACTGGCCTAGCCGCAACGACTTAAAGGACTGGCATCGAGCCGCTTCGAAAGCTGGCAGTAGCTCGGTCGACTGTTCGCCTGTCTAGTCAATGGAATGTAATTTTACGCTACGATCGGGGCCACGGCTAAACCAGGCGTGATGCACCCTGTCGGTACCGTGCTCATAAAACAGTTTCAGACTGTGGCTCACTACCGGGAAGGCGAGTTCCTCCCAGGGTATCTGATCCTGGGTAAACATGCCGACATCGAGACTTTCAATGCCCGCCGAAATTTCCTCGCTGGCAAGTTCACCATGAAACATCAGGTACACCTGTGATATGTAAGGCATGCTGAATATCCCGAACAGGCTCAGCGGACCAGCCTGCGCATTGGCCTCTTCCATCGCTTCGCGCGCTGCAGCCTCGGCCACGGTTTCATTGTTCTCCATGAACCCCGCCGGTAAAGTCCACAGTCCATAGCGCGGTTCGATGGCACGCTTGCACAGCAGAATCTTGTTACCACGCGTCAACAGGGCGCCACAGACGTTATTCGGATTTTGATAGTGCACATAACCACAGTGATCACAAACAAAGCGTTCACGGTTATCATCTACGGGAATTTTCAGGCTGACGGGTTTTCCGCACTGGCTACAGTAGTTCATTGCTCGATCAACCTGGCTGCAGCGAGTAACAATGCTTTAACCTGGTGCATGCCCTGCTCCACGTTAGCCAGTATTTCCTGCATGCTGATGGTTTTGTCTTCGACACCGGCAGCCCAGTTAACCACCAATGCCAGGCATGCATAATCTATTTCCAGTTCCCGCGCCAGCACGGCCTCGGGCATCCCGGTCATGCCTACCACGTTACAGCCATCCTGTAACATACGAGTTATTTCTGCCGCAGTCTCGAGGCGGGGTCCGTTGGTGCTGCCATAGGTTGCGGAAGCAAGCAGAGGCTGTCCCTGCTGCAAGCCAGCCTCGAGCAAAATACCGCGCAATTCCGCACTATAGGGCCAGCTGAAATCCACATGGGAAACCTGGCCATCATCACCATCGAAGTAAGTATGCTCCCGTCCTGAACTGTAATCGATAATCTGGTCCGGCAGTACCAGCGTCAACGGCGGGCTATCAGCAGTGATCCCACCCACGGCATTTACCGCAATAATTTGTGCCACGCCGAGCTGTTTCAACGCCCAGATGTTGGCGCGATAATTCACCCGATGCGGGGGTACTCGATGGCCGGGGCCGTGGCGAGGTAGAAACGCCAGTGGAATATCCTGCCAACGTCCCAGTAAAATATCCGCTGAAGTATCACCACAAGGCGTATTGCGCGGGATCTGTTCTTCGAGCTCAAAATCCTCACCCAGTGAATAGAGACCGCTACCTCCGATGATAGCAAGCACTAGACGACCTTTTCAGGTAAGGCATAAATACTGGGCAAATTGCGGAAGTGCCCATTCAAATCCATGCCAACACCATATACATAGCAATCTTCACATTCGAGCCCGACAAAATCCGGCTTGATATCCGCCTTTTTACGCTGGTGAGTTTTACGAATCAGAAAAACACTGCTGCACTTTTTTGCGCCGTGTTTTAGACAGTAGGATTTGACTTCTTCGAGCGTGTAACCCTGGTCAAAAATATCATCGACAATTACCACGTTACGGTCTTTTATTTCGTTTTGCGGGTATGCCTTCCACAACACGTCCTTGCCAAGAGTCGCCAGCCGATACCGGGTGGCATGCACATAATCGAGGGTCAGCGGGAAGTTCCAGTGACGCAGCAGTTGCCCGGTCAGGTAGAGCCCCCCGTTCATAACGCATAGTACCAGCGGAAAATCCTGCGCGCAGTCGCGTTCTACTTTCTGCGCCAGTTCACCAATCGACTGTTCAACCGTCTTATCGTCGAACAATAGTTCGGCGCCTTGATGCACTTGCTGGGCTCTGTCTGCGTCCATGTTACGAATTATCTATCGCGATAGCTTCGGCAAGATGAATTGTCGATGTCGGGAATGCTATCTCGGCGTTGTTCGCCTTGACAATCTCGGCGATGCTTAGCATCACGTTCTGTTTAACCTCGTGGAATTTTACCCACTGGGTCGTTTTCGTAAAGCAATAGACGAAGAAGTCTACCGAGGAATCGGAAAATTCATTGAAATTAACAATCATCGTCTTGTCAGGCTCGATCTCAGGGTGATTTTTCAGCATTTCCACGACATCAGCAACTATCTGATCCATGCTGGTCAGATCCGAGTATCGCAGACCAATGGTTTCATAGATACGCCGATTCGCCATGCGCGACGGATTCTCAACGATAACGTTGGTGAACACCGAGTTGGGTACGTACATGGGTTGCGACTGGAAATTACGGATCATCGTCATACGCCAACCGATATGTTCCACGGTTCCCTCGATAGCGCGATCAGGAGAGCGGATCCAGTCGCCAACCGCAAACGGCCGGTCCAGGTAAATAATCAAGCCACCAAAGAAATTGGCCAGCAAGTCCTTGGCTGCAAAACCAATGGCTATACCACCGACACCTCCCATCGCCAGCACCCCGGAAATGCTATAACCCAGGGTCTGCAGTATGACCAGCGCCGCGGTAATGATTACCGCCAGGCGCAGTAACTTGCCGATCGCCTGCGCTGTGGTTTTGTCTACCTCGTCCGATCGCCGGGTAAATTCCTCTTCCGCGCCGCGGATAATACCGAGTACGAACCAGGTCAGGCAAAGCAGTATGCCCACGTCGCGCACCGAATTCGAATAAGTAAATATGGCGCTTTGTGTCCTGGCATAAATAACATCGGCCGCAATATCGAGACCCTCCAGCCAGATTACCCAGGTAATCGGGCGCGCCAGGGCATTCAGTACGATATCGTCCCAGCGTGTGCGGGTGCCACTCACCTTAGTCGCCATTTTCCTGAGTACGCGCTTGGCGATGAAACCAACCAGCGCGGTTGCCAGGACGATGACGAACACCTCTATTATCCAGACCATTTCAGGGCTTGAACCGGGTAGCCATTTTTGCAAATCAAACATTACTCGAATAAGTCCCCACTTTCGGCCAGGCCAAGACGCTGATTGAAAGCATCTAATTGCGCGCAGGCATTTTGCCAGTCCCGTGTTTCAAACAAGTCCCTGTCCTCTGCCTGTCCATGCAAACGAATCATGCGCATCTGCGAAGTCGGACTAGAGTATCCCTGCAATGACTCCAGCACCGCATCGGCACCCTCGCAGTTATTGCAAACCAGCAAGATATCACAGCCGGCCGCGAGTGCGTGCCTGGCACGCTCGGGATAACCACCAACCGCTTCGGCGCCACTCATACTGAGGTCGTCGCTGAAAACTATACCATCGAACTCCAGTTGCGTGCGCAACACGGTCTCGATCCAGTATCTCGAATAACCCGCAGCATTGTCATCAACGTGTTCATAAATCACATGCGCCATCATGATGCCGGCTAAATGGGTAGCAATAACGCGCCGAAATGGCACCAGATCCAGCATTTCGATTTCGGCGAAACTGCGCCGATCGAAGGGCATCACGTGATGCGAATCTCCCTCGACCGAACCATGGCCCGGAAAGTGTTTGCCGACGGCTTCCATGCCCGCACTGCGCATCCCGCGCACCCAGGCATTAGCCAGATGAGCAACCTTTTCGGGATCTCGATGGAAGGCACGATCGCCAATTACACTGCTTACCGGGTTACCGATATCGAGTACCGGTGCAAAGCTCAGATCGACCCCGTAATGGAGCAGCTCTGCAGCCATTACCCAGGCGAAGGTTTCAGCGCTGCGTAACGCCTGCGCAGGATCCTGATCATAGAAATCGCCCAGGTGTCCCATTGCCGGCAATGCCTGAAAGCCCTCGCGAAATCGCTGCACCCGCCCGCCTTCCTGGTCGACCGCGACCACCAGGCGTGGATCTCTAAGCGCGTGGATTTCGCTGCACAGGCTGGCGAGCTGTTCGCGATCCTGGTAATTGCGACTGAATAAAATGACGCCTCCGACCTGGGGATGCATGAGGCGTCTGCGGTCATCATCGTCGAGCGCGCAAGCCTTGATGTCGAGCATAACCGGCCCCAGCGTCATCTTAAGCTTGCTCCAGTAAAACCACGGCCGCTACTGCGATTCCCTGCTCGCGCCCAATGAACCCGAGTCCCTCGGTGGTGGTCGCCTTGACATTGATACTGGAGGTCTGGCAGCCCAGATCCTGTGCCAGGTTATGCTTCATCGCCGTGATATGAGCCGCCATTTTTGGCGCCTGCGCAATAATGGTGAGATCGGCATTACCCAACTGGTAACCGTCTGCATCGACTAACTGTTTGATTTCGCGCAGAAACTCTCGGCTATCACGGTTTTCATTCTGCACATCGTCATCGGCAAACAACTGACCGATATCGCCACGCCCCAGTGCGCCAAGCAAAGCATCGCAAAGCGCGTGGATAAGTACATCGCCATCAGAGTGGGCAACCACCACCTTGGCACAGCTGATATGCACTCCACCCAGCACAAAGCCATCGCCGTCAGCGAACGCGTGCACATCATAGCCATGTCCAATCCGGGTGTTACTCATCGGGTGTCTGTCTCGTTTTCCTCAAGCCGGCCAATTATAACCATCTAGCCTGCCAACTACACCCGACTGAGCGCGTGAATATTAAACAGCAGGACACTGAACAATAACAGGGCGCCCGCCTGATGTAACGCTCCCAGTATTACGGGGACCTGCATTAGCAGCGTGGCGATGCCTAGTAGCAACTGCACAATCACCATCATACCCACCAGCTTGAAACTGCGCTGCAGCAGGGGCTCTTCGAAACGGGAACGCCCGCGGAGGTACCAGGTAATTAACAGTATCCCGGTGCCTATAGCCAACCAGCGGTGGCTGAATTGTACCGTCACCATGTTTTCCAGCGGGTTCAGGTACCATGGTGACAACGCGCCGATACCTTCGGGTATCAAGTTGCCGCCCATCAGGGGGAAGGTATTAAAAATTAGCCCAGCCTTGAGACCGGCGACAAAGCCGCCGGACACAATCGTGACCAGTAACAGGGTAACCAGCCCTAATGAAGCCTTGCGCCAGGCGGCAACACTCGAATCAGCAAGTCGGCGATACTTATTCGTAGTAGCCAGATTGAATATCGTCCACAGAATGAACCCGTAAATCAGAATCGCGCTCAGTAAATGTGCACTTAATCGATACTGGCTGACATGTGGATTGCTAACCAGCCCACTTTTAACCATGTACCAGCCGAGTAGTCCCTGGAACCCGCCGAGAACAAACATGACGATGAGTCTTGGCGTCAAACCGGGTTTTATCATCTTGCGCAGCCAGAAATAAACAAACGGCAACAGAAATACCAGGCCTATCAGCCTGCCGAGCATGCGGTGGGAATATTCAAACCAGAAGATCTGCTTGAAACCCTCGAGGGTCATGTCACGATTGATTTTCTGGAACTCGGGGAACTGCTGGTAAAGTTCGAATTCTGCGAGCCATTGCTCGTTACCAAGCGGGGGTAACATCCCGGTTGGATGCCAGGTCACCATAGACAGCCCCGACCCGGTAAGCCGCGTCACGCCACCGAGGATGACCATCGAGAAAATCAAAACCAGGCACAGTTTTAACCAGCGGGATACCGCGCGATCAGCATCGCTAATGTCATGCATACTAAAAAGAGTCTCCGCCGGTACTGCCGTGGCAGCAACTTAAGGGCTTAGTGCGACATGCCGAAAACGCTCGGGGTTGGTCCGCCCCGAGGCAAAACTGTCCAGCTGACCATCCATCTGCTCGGCGAGTCTGCTTAGACGATCATCGATCGGGGGATGAGTTTTCAACATAACGGTCAATTCTTCGGCTGCCGGGTTAATACTGTCGATAGTCGTCAATACGTCGAGCAGCGCAAATGGATCATAGCCCGCCCGTGCCGCCAACACCACACCGCGCAAATCAGCATCGAGTTCATCTTCTCGATCGAGACCGGTAGCATAAAGCTGAACCCCGGCATTGACCAGTTTTTCCAGCCTGCGACCCTTTTTCTTGTCATCCACCGCGACAATCGTCAAGTCTGTCAAGAACTCACGTCGCATGGATTTTTGCAGGGCAGTCAAGTGGTGCTTACGCACTACGTGGGCAATTTCATGCGCCAGAACGCCCGCGAGCTGGGCTTCGTTTTCCAGCAGGTTGTACAGACCGAGCGTAATTACGACGTATCCACCGGGCGCTGCAAAAGCGTTTATACCGTTGGAATCTATCACCCCGAATGTCCAGGGCAAGTCGCTGCGCGAAGAGCGTGAAGCAACCCAGTAACCGACATCGTTTACATATTGCTGCAAGGCCTGGTCCTTTACCAGGGGTGCCGCGCCAAGCAGGCCCGAAATCAGGTTGCCGCCAATCCTGATTTCTTCTTCTGCTGGTACTTCAGCGACAATTTTCTTTAACTTATTACCTAAATCAACCAGTTCACCGAAATCCAGAGCGGTTGTCGAGCCCATGCCACCGAGCCACAGCCCAGTTACCAGAATTAATGCATAGCGGTAATTTCCGTTCATTTTTCATTAACCCTGTTAGCGCCAATACGTTTACCCTGTTTTTTGTTTGCGACTAAATGTTTTACATTGTTCACGCTGAGCTGACCACTTTGGCCGAACTCGACCAGTCGTACATTATTACTGGCATATTGCTGCATCTTTTTAAACTCATCATAATCCGGCCTGGCGGCATTGATCTCCACTTCGCTCAATCCCCTGACACCGATAGTCGCGGTGCCGGAGCTGGTAGTCGAATTACCGGGCCTGAAGAAACCGCTGGCCTTGCGTGAAAAAGCCGCCAGACCGGCGAGAAATCCACGTGAGTCAGATTCGGTTTCCACTTCCGCGGCCGGGGCAAAACTGCCCTCACGTATCTGGTAACTGCGTACCCAGCCAACTATCGACTCTTTTTCATAAAAAACTTCCTTCCAGCCGCCTTTACGCTCAAACACGCTGACCCGGGTACCGGCTGCGATTTTTCCTACTGGTTGAGAAGTGCTATTGGTAGCGGAATATACCAGGGCTTCACGTACGACAATCGCATCCTGAGCAGCCTGCAGGGGCGCGGCCATAAAAATGAAAAGCGCACATATCTTAAGATAGAACTTCATAGCAAGTTAGTATAGCTAATGAATTCCGACATGACTGAGGTCGACCCGCCAGGCGGACAAGCCATGCAGCGGGGCGTCTGCGCCACCTACAGCGAAACAGGACCCGGGGTTGGTGGAGATGGTCTGCCCTGGTGAATAACCCTGGGTGTCAGGGGAGAAGTGGAGAGCGGACGATTATCAGCTCACAAGCTGCGCGGTTTACGCACGAGTGAAGGGGCACTTTGAGCTGATTTTTACGATGCCTGTGCGAACGCTTCAGCACGGAATAAAAAAAAGGCGCCTGACGGCGCCTTCCTCGTTCTCGCTACCGTTATATTTTTATTTGGCAGCTATCTCCTCCAGTTCCTTAGCCTTGATAAGTTGACCGTCTAGTGCCGATTCTTCAGCACTGCAGCCATAGGCGACTGATATAAGTTGGCGGTAGTAGACCACAGGCATTTCGAAGTTGCTACCAAATATTGCACTAATTTCACCCGGACAGATTGTGATATTTGTCTGACAAAAAGAACTGGGGTTAATAGTCATGCCGGCTCCATGGTCTATGTCGATTCGATGTCCGTGAATCATTTCCTGCGATTTTTCAGTTTCACAGATTGCCAGCGCGGTGTCGCAAGCCCTGACCGATGATTGAGAAATGATCGTCGCCGTCAATGAATTCTTTTGACCAGTGTTTTAATTGTTCTACCAATCGGTATTATGAAACTATCTGCAAAAGTAATTTTCCATGAAAGCGAACGATATCTTTCATAAAACTTCGCGGGGTCTGTCTGAAATTGGATCCAGGACCAGTACGCTGTCGATAAAACAACGGCGCGTGTTAATCCTGGTTAACGGCGAGAAAGACGCAGCGACCCTGAAGGAACTATCGCTATGCGACAATATTGTCGAAATTCTCGACAGCCTGCTTCGCCTGGGCTTGATTGAACGTATCGGTGGCGGTGCAGCATATGATTACGCCCCCTGATACAGGCTCGCCATAACTACCCCTGATAAGTGCAAGGAGTTTGATCCGCAATACCCTGCTGACTATTACCAACCGCGGCGGGATTGGCAAATTGTACGAAGCAATCGTCAGCGTAAAATTAACTGCTATTTTCCTGGATCTACAGGGATTAGTTGTTCAAGTCTGTCGCCAGCCAGTTCGTAAGCCTGTCCGAAGCCGCGAATAAATCGACCGCGTTGCACAACAATACGGAACAGATGGAAGTCCGCTAACGGTTCGATAAGTTTCATGACATCACCGAAGCGGTGATAAAAATCGTTGATCACAGTTTTGTAGGTAGCGTCGGTACGGGCAACAATTCCCGCGCTGCCGAAGAGACTGATTCGCTTGCGCGCAAAAGCGTTCCCCACCGCGGTCTCCGACTCGATCAGCAGCAGGCTAATCGAAGGATTAAGTTTAAGATTTTGCGTGTGACTGGCAAGCTCACTCAGGAAAACAAAACAATCACCTTCCCGCCAGATGCAGGGGGCGTAACTTGCCTCGGGGGCTGCATCGCAGCCAAGGGTTGCCAGTTGGGCGCTGTCGACCTGGTCGCGCAGGGCCAGGTAATCCTTACGTACACTATCTGAATCACTCAAGTCTGATCCTCGATCATGGGAACCAGGCTATTTTGTCATGCTATGACGACATGCGCATCAGGCGAGCACTGGCAGCATCATTCTCGCTGGCCAGTTTCATCAATTTGACCTGATGCTCATAGTAACGTGAGTAATCGATCATGCGTACCATCGCGTCCACCGCATTGACATTGCTCGACTCAAGCGCTCCGGATGTTACCGAAACCGAGGCGTCGGCAGGAACGTCAGCACCATTACGAGTACGAAATAATCCATCCTCGCCACGAACCAACTGACCCAGCGGTGGATTAACCAGGCGAATTCGAGCCACTCCCACCACGGTATTGGCGGCCTGGCCGGCGGCAAGAATGCTGATACTGCCGTCGCGGCCAATTTCAAGGCTCTCAAATTGCGGGATCGTAATCGGGCCACTATCGTCCAGCACAATCTGATTTGCGCCATTGAGCAGCAGTCCGGAGGGATCGATCCTGAAGTCGCCCCGTCGGGAATAACCGATACTGCCGTCGGCAGCCTGCACCGCAAACCAGCCCTGGCCGTTAATTGCGAGATCAAGATCGCGTCCGGTAGTGGTAATGGCACCCGGGGTAAAATCGGCTCCGGCAGGCTCGTCAGTGACGTAAACGCGATCCGAATATCCCGGACCATAAACCGTATTCGCCTCGAAGTGGTCCAGGTTTGCCTTGAAGCCAACGGTACTGATATTGGCGAGATTATTGGCATTGTTCTGCTGCGCAAGCATCGCTTGCGCAGCTCCATTCATCGCCAGGTAAACGTAATTATCCATTTGCTGTTAAACCTTCAATCCTTATCGAATCTGGATCACGGTATCGGTGATCGAGTTCGATGTTTCGATCGAACGTGCGTTCGCCTGGAAGTTCCGCTGCGCGGTAATCAGGTTCACCAGTTGCTGGGTTAAATCAACATTGGAAGTTTCCAGCGCTCCTGATTGAATCAGACCGAAACGCCCGGTTCCGGCAGCGCCGGTGATCACCGCGCCCGAATCAATGGTTTCCTGCCACGCGGATCCACCGACCGCACGTAAACCCTGAGGATTGACGAAATCAGCCATCGCGACCTGACCCATCGGAGTCGAGATGCCGTTACTGTAAGCCGCACGCAACAATCCATCTTCGGAAATATCAAGCCCGGTCAGCCGACCCGTAGCATATCCATCGGGATCAAGCGTACCCACCGAAAACGACGATGAAAACTGGGTTGTGCTGTTATTGGCAAAATCATGCAATACGTCGAGTGGATTAGCGCCGTTGGTCAACACCATTCCCGTATTTTGCAGCACGGCCGGGGTACTGCTGTTATAGCTGCCATCGGCATTGAAACTCAGAATTCCAACATTTTGGGTATCCGTCCCGGCGCCGTTTGGGTGGATGACCACGGGGCCGCCGGTAATATCGACCGCGACGCCATCAAGATAATTTGCGACGATCCACTGGTTGGGATCATTGGCGCCATTGGTTGCCGATCCCGGTAAGTCATGCATGAAGTAGTAAGACATTACATGCGAGGCACCGAGTGAGTCATACACCGTGGTCGAAGTCGAATGCGAATAGGTGTTGCTCGCGGTTGGATCGAACAGGACGGGGTCGACCGCGGTTGTCGAGGCATCCAGATTTACCCCGACTTCAACTTCGGTAGACGCCTGCGGAGCACCAGTGGTTGCCGGTAACTGAATCGGCACCGTGGTGTTGAGGCTGGTCGAGGTGACATTTCCATTCGCGTCTACCGGGAAAGCCTGCAGGTATTCGCCCTGGCTATTGGTAATGGTACCGCTACTGTCAACACCGAACTGGCCGGCGCGGGTGTAAGAAATGTCGCTGCCAGTCAGGTTTTTGTTGGTGATAAAGAAACCCTGCCCGCTGATTGCCATATCGAGGCTGGCATCGGTGAATTTCAGGTTGCCCTGGTCGAACTCCTGGCTCACGCTCAACACCTGTACCCCGCTGCCGACCTGGTTAGGCGAACTGCCGAAAGGTGATATTTCATACAGGTCGCCGAATTCGGTACGCGAACTCTTGAACCCGGTGGTGGCGACGTTAGCGATGTTGTTGCTGGTAACGCTAAGATCGACGGTTGCGGCCTGTAGTCCGCTCAGTGCTGTGTTAAATGACATTGTTTTCTCCTGCTTTGTTACATTATTTTCCGAACCTGGCCCATGTCGATATCGCCGAGGCCGGATACGCTAAGCGTAAGATCCTGACCACCGACGCCGAGCGTTACACTCTCGACATCAACCACCGTATACATCTGTCCTGCGCTGACCTCGTTGCCTCGATAAACTTCGGCAGCAATCCGGTATTCACCAGTCGGCAATGGATTGCCGCTGGTGTCCATACCATTCCATGCAAAATCAATCAGCCCCGCCTGTTGCACGCCGAGTTCCTGTCGATTGACTATCTGGCCGGCCTGATTTTCGATCGTAATTACTACCTTGCTCGCGGGCTGGGCAAGTTCCACCGAACCCTGCAGCGATTCACCGCTGGCCAGGTAACCGTTTGGCGAAGGCACCATCACGCGACGACCAACCAGAGTCGATGCCTGCAACGCCTGGTTCGACTGAAACGATTCACTCAAATTACTGAACGTATTGTTTAGCTCGCTGATTCCGCTAACCGTGCCGAACTGGGCCATCTGCCCGAGAAAATCGCCGTTTTCCATCGGTTTGAGCGGATCCTGGTAGGTCAGTTGTGCGGTCATCAGTTCCAGGAACTCGGTCTGCCCGAGTTCGTCGTTGTCTTTGGTCCTGGTATCACTTGGCGGGTTTAAACCCAGCTGGGTGTATATATTATTGGTATCTATATCAGCCATCATCAGTCTCCGTTAACTGCCCAACGACAATACGCGTAGCAACAGATCGCGTGACGTCGTCATCACTTCCACATTATTCTGGAAGGCGCGCGAGGCCGAGATCATATTGGCCATCTCTTCGACAGGATTGACATTACTGCTAAACACGTAACCATCGGCGTTGGCAAGCGTATGCCCCGGTTCGTAACGGCGCTCGACCTCCGCCTCGCTCTGGACGATATCAAGCATTCGCACACCGACCTCACCCGGCCTGGCGTAATTACCCAGCATTGCCTGGAATACCGGCTGGCGCGAACGATATGCATCTGCCTCGTTGCCGGCAGTCGTCTCCACGTTGGCCAGATTACTGGCGGTAGTGTTCAACCTGATGGATTGAGCGCTCATCGCGCTACCCGATATATTAAAGTTGGCAAACAATCCCATGCTTATTCTCCTTTGAGGGCTTTCATCAAGCCCTGGACCTTACTATTGAGGAAGGTAAAACTGGTTTGAAACATCATTGCATTTTCAGAAAAATTGGTCTGTTCAACATGTGAATCGACAGTGTTTCCATCCAGTGAGGGATGTAATGGATTGCGATACATTAACGCCGGCTGCAGATGACCGGGTTGCGGTGCAATGTGATTTCGATGGGTACTGGCGAGAACAATCCTGCCAGGCTGTTGCTCGCTCGCACTGCGCAACATGTCAGCAAATTCGACATCACGTGCCTTGTAATTCGGTGTATCTGCGTTGGCAATATTGGCAGCCAGAATTGACGAGCGCTTGCCGCGTAGCAATAGTGCGTCATCGTGTACTGAAAAGGCTCTTTCGAAACTGATTGGCATGGCATTAACCGTAAATCAACAATACGGGAACCAATGCATGGTCGATGCCACCATATTATTATTTTTTCAAATCAATGACTTAAGTTTAAAAGCCATGCTTAAAGGCGGCAAGGCGGCAAGCAAAAGCGGCATATTGCCGCTTGTTAATTGCTAATCGATAATCCGGCAACCGCAGTATTCGAACAGACCCGGACTCCGCCAGGCCTGCAGCGCGGTGCTGGCTGCGCGCGACATATAGTAAGGTAGTTACTTGCAGGCCGATTATAGCTGCGCTGACTGGAGCATTACCTGCTGCATTAGATAGTGCCGCGAAATCGATACGCTTCGAAGTTCCCACCAGCCAGGTTATTGGCCTGATAATTGCTAGTATCCTTTTACGAGAGGATGCAAATGATATTGAAGAACTTAATAAATTCGAGCCGGGGTAGCGCAATCACTGCCTGCTTAATGCTGATGATTTCATTGCCATCGCAGGCAGCGGAGTTCTACAGCCTGGCGTCGATTCGCATGCAAACCGAGTCCTTTATCATGAATTATCCTTACACAAGCCCTTATCCGCCTCGCTTTCAACTCGGCAAGCTGGATTCCAGATTACGCCTCAAGGCCTGCCCGGAACCCCTTGCGATCGAATTTGCACGTCGCAACATGGTGAGTGGAAATACGGCGATCCTGGTGCGATGTCCACAGGAATCAGCGTGGAAAATTCATTTACCCGTGACAATCGATGTTTTTGATGACGTCATCGTTGCTGCAAAACCATTGCTCAAGGGTCAATTTATTGACACAAACGCGCTCCGTTTTGAAAAACACAACATCGCGAGTCTGAAAAATGGCTATTATTCCAGGGACAGTAACCTGGAGCAGTTGGAGTCGCGGCGGAACCTGGCGCAGGGTACCATACTAACCCCGGCCAATTTAAGTCCACGTTTACTGGTACGCTCGGGACAACAGGTCACTCTGGTGCTGGATTACAACGGACTGCAAATCAGATCGACCGGCGAAGCCCTGCAATCCGCGAGCCTCGGCGAGGTGATCAAGGTTCGTAACAGCCAGTCGCTTAAAATTGTCGAAGGGGTTGTCTCTGGAGAAGCACAGGTACGGGTAAGCCTTTAATGAATTATTATATGCTTTTAGATGTAAACTATTTTGCCATGCTGCCGATAAGGTATATATGGGTTATCTCAAAGGAAACCAGCAATGACTGACGCGATTAATGCACAAAACCGCCCGAGAACTGCCGGGGTATCCGCAGATACCAGGGCCGGTTCTACTGCGAAAACAAGCCAACCAGGTGCACAGGGGAAACCTGCTGCCAGCAGTAGTGACGAAGCAAGTATCGTCGAACTTAGCAGCGCCAGGCTGGTTGAAGAACTCAGCGAGCAAATCAAGAATCTTCCCGAGGTTAACGAGGCTCGTGTAGACGCAGTCAGGCAGGCGCTGGGGAACGGCGAGTATCAACCCGATGCCGAAGTAATTGCACGCAAGTACAGTGAAATCGAGAAGTTACTGCCATGAATAGCAGCGCATGCCGCGAGCAGCTGACAGCGTTACTGGAGGCACATAATGCGCGTATCTCCAGCGCCAACGATTTTCTGCTCGCGATAAAGAATGCAATTGCTGCCAACCAGCTGGAAAATCTGCAGCAGTCACTATCTAACCCCGAACTCGCGCTCGACGATATCGAACAACTCGAGCAACAACGTCATCAGCTTTTGTCTACTTGCGGATTCAGCGAAAATAGCGACGGCTTCGAAAAATGTGTCGCCTGGTGTGATAACGAGCAGGGGCAGGTATCCAGACTTTATCAACAGTTGATTCAGGGATTGGTGCAACTGCAACATTCGATTCAGCTTAATAGCCTGCTTATTGCCAGGGGTCAGGACCGCATACGACGCTCGCTCGGGGTTTTGACCGGGCTTGGTGCGATGGGGAACTGCAAGACCTACAGCAGTAATGGCAAGACACTTAATCCCGCCGGTCAGCGCGACATCGCCATCGCCTGATATCACTGCTTCGCTATATTTAGCGCGCAAAAAAAACCCCATCAGGAAATGGGGCCAACACACAAACATATATAGATGATCCAGGTCCAGATTATAGGCCCCTGACCGGTGAGAACCGGGAGCTGGATCTCAAAACCTGGCCAGTTAATGCGAATTAATCACCAGGCCATCAAAAATCACGCCAACTCAATCCATCAACTTGCTGATCTATTAAGCCGGCGACAATATATAGTCGCCGGGTTAATAAACCCCGGCAGTGCCGTTATACTATCCGCACTAGCCCGGACCCAGGCCTCATGAACAAAGATTTATCCCTGCTACAACCTTACCCGTTTGAAAAACTGGCCCAACTGAAACAGGGTTCGCAGCCGCCAGAGCATCTCGATCATATTGCCTTATCGATCGGTGAGCCTCAGCATCCAGCGCCGCAATTTGTAGTGGAAAACCTGATCCGGCATTTGCACCAGTTATCGAACTATCCCAGCACGCGCGGTAACAACGAATTGCGTGCAGCTATAGCGGACTGGCTGTCGGCCCGCTTCGACATTGCAGCAAACCTGGTCGACCCGGAAATTAACCTGCTGCCGGTGAGTGGCACGCGTGAAGCCCTGTTTGCGATCGCGCAATGCATAGTCGACCGCAATGCTGCAAACCCGCTGGTTTTCATGCCTAACCCGTTCTACCAGATCTACGAAGGTGCCGCGGTACTGGCCGGGGCATCCCCTGTTTACCTCGATTGCCTGCCATCAAATGGTTTCCTGCCGGATCTCGACCAGGTCGAGGAAAAGCAATGGGCGAACTGCCAGATGATTTATATATGTAACCCGGGTAATCCGACCGGGGCGGTGATGTCGACTCAGTATCTACAGCAATTGATCGAACTTGCCCATCAATATGATTTTGTTATCGCCAGCGACGAGTGTTACTCGGAGATTTTTTTCGATGAAAACAACCCTCCCCCCGGACTGCTCGGCGCCGCCGCCGCCATGGGCAACGATGGCTTCAGCCATTGCCTGGCGTTTCACAGCCTGTCAAAACGATCCAATTTACCCGGACTGCGCTCCGGATTCGTCGCCGGTGATGCGCGAGTTGTGGAAAAATTCCTGCTCTATCGGACTTATCATGGCTGCGCTCTGCCACCTGCGACCCAGACCGCAAGTACCGCGGCCTGGTCAGACGAAGCCCACGTGGTCGAGAATCGTAAGCTTTATCGGCAAAAATTTGAGCGGGTTTTGGCCCTGCTTTCTGATACACTCGCGCCGCAGAAACCGCAGGCAGGTTTTTACCTGTGGGCCAAAACGCCGATTTCGGATACCGAATTTGCACAACGACTTTACGCTGAGCAAAATGTAACCGTGCTGCCGGGACGATTCCTCGCACGCGATCACGGTAATGGTAACCCGGGTGAAAACCGGGTGCGCATGGCGTTGGTGGCCCCACTGGATGAATGTGTCGACGCGGCTGGACGAATCAACTCTTTGTTAGCAGCTCTTTAGGAGATACACCATGGCCGATCTTCAGCAAATTATCGAACAGGCATTCGAAAATCGCGCTGAAATAACCCCCGCCAACGTCACTGCCGAGACCAGGGAAGCGGTGCTCGCGGCGATTGATCTGCTTGACTCGGGGCAGCAACGCGTAGCCGAACCGGTTAGTAACGGCTGGCAGGTCAACGAGTGGCTGAAAAAGGCTGTGTTGCTATCCTTCCGCATCCGCGAGAATCAAATCATGCCGGGCGGCTTTACCCAGTACTACGACAAGGTCGACTCCAAGTTCGACGGCTGTAGCGCGGCACAGCATGCCGCCAGCGGTGTGCGCGTGGTCCCTCCCGCGGTGGCGCGTAAAGGTTCTTATGTCGCGCCCGGCGTCGTCATGATGCCTTCATATGTCAATATCGGCGCCTATGTGGACAGCGGCACCATGGTCGATACCTGGGCGACCGTTGGTTCCTGCGCACAAATTGGCAAGAATGTGCATCTTTCCGGCGGCGTGGGTATAGGCGGTGTGCTCGAACCACTGCAGGCCTCACCGACGATAATCGAGGATAACTGTTTCATCGGTGCCCGCTCAGAAGTAGTCGAAGGCGTTATCGTCGAGAAGAACTCGGTTATTTCAATGGGTGTCTATATTGGTCAAAGCACCAAGATTTATAATCGCGAAACCGAAACGGTGACCTTTGGGCGTATTCCCGCAGGATCGGTAGTGGTAGCCGGTAACCTGCCGTCTGCGGATGGCAAGTACAGCCTCTATTGCGCGGTAATCGTCAAACAGGTCGATGAAAAAACGCGGGCCAAGGTTGGCATCAACGAACTGATACGTAACATCTAACTGTCCGATGGGCCACCCGATAACTCTCTACGGTATATCCAGTTGCGATACGATCAGGAAAGCAAAAACCTGGTTAAAAAACCGGCAAATCGAGTTCGAGTTTCACGATTATCGCAAGCAGGGACTTGAGCAAAAACTGTTAGAGTCGATGATCTCTGTACTGGGATGGGAAGCGATGCTGAATCGCCGCGGCACCACCTGGAGAGCATTGCCCGACACGGTTAAAGAGCAGATCGACCAGGCATCGGCCATGCGCGTAATGCTTGATAACCCGGCGATCATCAAACGTCCGATACTCGCCACCGCCAATCAGCTCCATCTGGGATTTAGTGACCGGCAATACCAGGAGATATTTAGCTAAACCATGGCTTCTGCAACCCTGCAACTGGCATCAGACCTGATAGCCAGGCCTTCGATTACCCCGGATGATGCCGGCTGTCAGGCGATGCTGATCGAGCGACTCAGCGCGATTGGTTTTGAATGCGAGACCATGATCTTCGGTGACGTCACCAATCTATGGGCGCGCCGCGGTAGCGTTGCGCCGCTGTTGGCCTTTGCCGGCCACACCGACGTTGTACCACCTGGACCACTGGACAAGTGGCATAGCGACCCGTTTACCCCGGAAATTCGGGACGGCAACCTGTTTGGACGAGGCGCCGCGGATATGAAATCGAGTATTGCCGCGATGGTTACAGCCTGTGAAAGATTCGTCACTCAATACACACAGCATCAGGGTTCTATTGCTCTGCTGATCACCAGTGACGAGGAAGGTATTGCTACCAACGGTACGGTCAAGGTTATCGAGGCGCTCGAGGCGCGCGGGGAAAAAATGGACTGGGCCCTGATCGGCGAACCTTCCAGCCTGGCCCATGTTGGCGATGTTGTGAAAAATGGCAGGCGCGGCTCCATAGGCGCGAAACTGGTGATCAACGGGATTCAGGGGCACGTTGCCTACCCGCACAAGGTGGATAATCCAATCCACCGCGCAATGCCGGCATTACACGATCTGGCGCGACACGAATGGGACCAGGGAAATAGCTTTTTCCCACCGACCAGTCTGCAGATTTCGAATATCAATTCCGGCACCGGCGCACATAACGTGGTCCCCGCACATGCCGAAGTTTTGTTTAACCTGCGCTATTCCACCGAGATCGACGCGAAGCAAATCATCGAGACTACCCGGGTGATTCTCGACAAACACGAACTCGACTATGACATCAACTGGTCGGTTTCGGGTTATCCCTTCCTGACTCCGGAAGGGGAACTGGTGGAAGCGGCACAGCAGGCCATCAAACAGCATACCGGTCTCACTACCGCGCTCGAAACCACCGGTGGTACTTCAGATGGCCGTTTCATCGCACCAACCGGGGCACAGGTGCTCGAACTGGGGCCGGTAAACGAGTCTATTCACAAGCTCAATGAACATGTAAATGTCGAAGAACTCGACCAGTTATCGGACATCTACCAAAGTATTCTCGAAAACCTGCTGTCTTGACGCAGTTAAGCGGACGCTTCGCACCTTCTCCTTCGGGACCCCTTCATTTCGGATCGCTGGTCGCCGCACTGGCGAGCTACTGCGAGGCAAAATCACGCCAGGGACTCTGGTTGTTACGTATCGAGGATGTTGACACTCCACGGGTTGTCGCCGGCGCCGGCGAACAGATTCTGCGTGATCTCGAGGCTTTTGGCTTTGCCTGGGATGGCGCAGTGTTGTATCAAAGCGATCAGTTTGAACAATACCAGCACTATCTCGACAAATTGCTTGCGCAGGGTGATTGTTATGCCTGCGAATGCAGTCGCAAAAGCCTGCGTGAACACGGTGTGCGTAGCGGTCCACTGGGACAGATCTACCCCGGCCTGTGCCGCCTGAAACAGCTACCAGTCGTCGATCACTCGCTTCGGCTCAACACCGAAAACGCTCAATCGGTTGGGTTTCTTGACCGGGTTTATGGCCAGTTTGCGCTAAACCTGACCGAATCGGTCGGCGATTTCGTCCTCAAGCGGGTAGACAACATCTTTGCCTACCATCTCGCGGTGGTTGTCGATGACCAGTTGCAAGGCATTAACCAGGTAGTACGTGGCGCCGATTTGCTGGAAAATACCTGCCTGCATATCTACCTGCAGCAAAAGCTCTCTTTTGCGACACCCGAATACATGCATATTCCACTGGTCAACAACGCGCAGGGCGTGAAGCTTAGCAAGCAGACCGGGGCCAGGGCTTTAGACCACCAGCACGCATCCAGGCTGCTAGTCGCCGCATTACGACATCTGCAGCAGGCACCGCCGCCTGATCTTGAATACAACGACCCGCGTGAAATCCTGCAATGGGCGGTCGACAACTGGAATCCCGCGTTGATTCCAGTGCGGCCAGCGGCAGTCGCGGAAAGTCTCCAGGATTAACTTTTTTGCGATAAACTAGCCCGTTCCGGAGTCAATGCAAACACAGGTTAATATAATGCTTAAAACCGCGGGTGATTTAATCAGCGAAGTCCAGCAGCATATCGAATGCGTGGACGTAGCAACAGCCAAGAAAATTTACGATGAAAGCCCTGATGCGGTCATTGTCGATGTGCGTGAATCCCATAGTGCGAATGAGTCCAAGTTATCCAACTCGGTTAATATTTCGCGTGGGCTACTGGAAATGCAGGTACACAAAGAATGCCCAGCGGCAACTACCGTGATCCTGACCCATTGTGGCGGTGGCGGTCGCGCATCGCTCGCGGCCTACTCACTTAAACAGCTCGGATACAGCGAGGTTTACGCGATTACCGCACCCTTTGACGAAATCAAAAAAGTTTTTGGATAGCGCTGGCTACTTGATCTGGTCGATCGTCAGGTTGATCTGTGCGGGCGGATTGCTACTGTCCACTGCTTCGCGTTCGGTATAGAAATCGCCACTTTGTGCTACCGGGTTGCCGCTGCTGGAAACGCGCGCGCCAACGATTACCTGGTCAAATGATGACAGCTTCATCGTCGGCATCATGGCGTCGGCATCACTTAGCGTCAAAGACACCGGGAGATCACTTAGCTGCAGCTTTCTGACCGCTAACGGCATCGGCGGACCCTGCATTGCCTTGGCGTAAATAAACACTGCCGTATCCGGACTGGCTTTGGCCTTGAGTTCGGCACTGATATCGACTACCAGTTTAATTCCGACAGCGCCATCACTGGCCACTGTTTTAGCCAGTGCCGGGTCGCGCTCTTCAAGCGTCGCCAGCAAACCCTGTACTTCGCGTGACGAAGCCGGGTTGTCCGCGATCAGGGGCAGCAGCAAGCTCCAGTAGCGGTGCGCCGATTGGTAATCCTGGCGCTGTTCCGCGGCCATGCCGGCCAACCAGAGTCCATTGGGAAAGCGTGGCGCAAGCTTTAAACCACGCTGCACCAGCTCTTCAGGCTCACCCAGCAGATTGCCATTGTTCTTCATCGCCAACGCATCGGCCAGCGCAAACATGATTCCCGGTTCCTCGGCCAGCAGGTCGTTACTGCGTTGAAATGCGGTGACCGCCTGGTCATACTGCTGCCTGGCCATCATGGTTCTGCCGAGCATAAACCAGCCTTCCGCATCTTCGGGGTTGTCCTTCAGTCGCTGCTCGATGGCGAGCGTCATTTCTTCGAGGCTCATCTGCGGTGCCGCAGCAGTCTGTTGTCGGGGTGCCGCAAGCACCAGTTGCGGATTCTCTATAACCCGGTATTCGCCATAGGTCAGGTAAAGCACAACACTGGCGACGGGTACTGCCAGCAAAACCACTATCGCCATCCACTTGCCACGTGATTTTTCACTGTCCGCCGCGCTGCTGTCGAGTTCCAGTGCCAGCGAAGTCTGCAGGTCAAGATAGGCACTGTCGTAAGTCGCCTGATCAATCTCGGCATCCTTAAGCTGGGTTTCCAGTTGCTGCTTTTTTTCGCGCGCGATTTGAATATTCTGCTGCTGGCGCTGAACGCCTTGCTGACCCCGCACGGTCCGCATCAGTGGAATTAACAAAATCGCAAGCGCAAGCGCAAGCAGCACAACAACGGCTATCCAGAAACTCATTTATGTGACTCGTTATCTTCCAGCAGCTGTTTTGCTTCGGCCATTGCAGCGGCATCGACTTCAACCGGTTTATCGGCAGCCCGCAACCAACGCACAACCAGGTAAAGCACGAGTACTAACAGCAGAAAAGGTCCCAGCCACAGCAGGTAGGTATTGGATTGAAATTGAGGACGGTAAAGAACAAAATCGCCATAACGTGCAACCATAAAGTCGACCACTTCTTGCTGGGACTTGCCCTGCTGCAGCATCTGGTAGGTTTCGCGACGCAGATCACGCGCCAGGTCGGCGTCCGATCCGGACAGGTTCTGGTTCTGACAAACCAGGCAGCGCAGTTCATCGATGAGCTGATTATAGTCCGCCTCCATTTCAGGCGAGTCGAACTGATATGCCTCGATAGCCGCTTGCATCGGTGCGACCCAAAGACTGAAAACGAATAGCAACAAGAGGCGTTTCAACTCTTCAGCTCCTTCAGGATAGGCATAATTGTTTGCTCCAGCGACTCATGCGTTACCGGGCCTATATGCTTGTACTTGATCATGCCATCGGCACCGATAACAAAAGTTTCCGGTACCCCGTAAACGCCCCAGTCAATGCCGACGCGCCCGTCCTGATCGATCACGCTGGTCGCGTAGGGATTGCCAAACTGCTCCAGCCAACGGGTTGCATCGCCGGGTTCGTCCTTGTAGTTGAGCCCTACCACGGTAACCAGGTTTTTGTTTGCCAGGGCAGTAATGACCGCGTGCTCCGCCCGACAGGATACGCACCATGAGGCCCAAACATTGAGCACCCAGACCTGCCCCAACATATCCTTCGTGGAAAGTTGTCGCGACGGCGTTGCCAGCATCGACAAAGAGAATTCAGGGGCCGGTTTGTCGATCAGCGGTGACGGTACTTTCTTCGGATCCAGGCGTAAACCGTAGCCAAGCAATCCAACCATCAGCACAAATACAACCAGCGGTAGCGCAAAACGACTCACGACAACTGTTCCACGCCTGTGCTACTGCTACTGGTACTGCGCGCCAGGCGACGGTAACGCCGATCGCTGGCCGCGAACAGTCCACCCAGCGCCATGATGATCGCACCCAGCCAGATCCAGCGGATAAACGGCTTGTAATAAATTCGCACCGCCCAGGCGCCTTCCTTGTCGAGTGGCTCACCTAAGGCGATAAACAGGTCACGCGTCAATCCAGCATCGATCGCGGCCTCGGTCATGGGCATGGTTTGCACCAGGTAAACCCGTTTCTCGGGAAACAGGTCAACTTTGAAGTCGCCCTCCTCAGAGCGCACCGTAAAGCCTCCGCGGGTAGCCACATAGTTGTCGATATTAAAATCGCGAACGCCGTGAAAGGTAAACTCGTAACCCGCTACCTTGTAGACGTCACCCGGAGCCATGCGCAAATCTTTTTCCTGGTTGTAGAGGCTGGTCAGGGTCACCCCGACGATAAAAACCGCAATACCAAGATGTCCCAGCAACATGCCGTAAAAACCGGCGGGGGTTGAGCGCAGTGTTGACAGCAGTGAGCGGTGATGAAAGCGTTCGTAAATCGCCATCCCGGCCGTAACCGCGATCCACAACGCCATCGCTATGCCGAGGTAAGCCGTCCATATCCAGTACGGCAGGGTCAGGCTAATCAACAATGCCAGCACCAGCACCACCAGCGCGGGAATTTTCAGTTTGGCGCCGAGACGCTCCAGGCTGTCGCTTTTCCAGCGAATCAGCATGCCGATACCAATCAATACGCCAAGCGGTGCCGTCAGGGTTAAAAACATCAGGTTGAAATACGGCGGGCCCACCGAAATCTTGCCGCCCATCGCATCGATCGCGATCGGATAGAGGGTGCCCAGTAAAATTGCGCTGCATGCCACTGTGAGAAAGATATTGTTTGCCAACAACGCACTGTCACGCGACAGCAACCGGGTTTGCACCGCGCTCCTGAGTAAAGGCGCCCGCCAGGCGAATAGTGTCAATGAACCACCTACCACCAGCACCAGGAATCCCAAAATGAAAACTCCCCGTTCCGGGTCACTGGCAAAGGCATGCACCGAGGTCAGTACGCCGGAGCGCACCAGGAACGTGCCGAGCAGGCTCAAGGCGAAGGCAAATATTGCCAGTAGCGCCGTCCAGGCCTTGAAGCTGCCACGTTTCTCGGTAATCGCGAGCGAATGCATCAACGCGGTACCGACTATCCATGGCATAAAAGATGCGTTTTCCACGGGGTCCCAGAACCACCAACCACCCCAGCCGAGTTCGTAATAAGCCCACCAACTGCCAAGCGCGATACCCAGGGTAAGGAATAACCAGGCAACATTGGTCCAGGGTCGCGACCAGCGGGCCCAGGCTGAGTCCACCTGCCCCGAAATCAAAGCCGCAATTGAAAATGCAAACGCCACCGAAAACCCGACATAACCCAGATAAAGCATCGGTGGATGAATCGCCAGCCCGATATCCTGCAGCAGCGGGTTCAAATCGCTACCCTGGGCGGCCGCGGGTAGCAGACGCTCGAACGGATTCGAGGTAACGATGATAAACAGCAAAAATCCACAACTCACCAGTCCGAGGATAGCCAGTACCCGGGCGCGCATTACGCGCGGCACATTTGGCGTGAACAGGGCCACCGCACCAGTCCACAGCGCGAGCACCAGGGACCACAGTAACAGGGAACCCTCGTGCGCTCCCCAAACCCCGGAAATCTTATATATCAGGGGTAACAGGCTATTCGAATTTTTGGCGACATACAGCACTGAAAAATCGTTACTCAGAAATGCCCAGGTCAGGCAGGCATAGGCAATCCCGACAAACAGTAACTGGGCCAGCGCCGCCGGTACCGCCAACACAATCCAGCGCTGTACACCGAGACCGGCACCGGCGAGCGGTACCACTGCCTGCGTAAAAGCGACGCAGAGCGCAATGATTAACGCGAATTGTCCGAGCTCGGGAATCATTACTGGTTGCCCTCTTTAGAGTTCATCCCGGCGAGTTCGGGAGGCATATAGTTTTCATCGTGCTTGGCCAGTACTTCCTCGGCGACAAAGTCTCCCGACGCGTCGAGCTTGCCATTGGCGATGATACCCTGCCCCTCACGAAACAGATCCGGCAGTATGCCGGCAAAACGCACCGTAACGCTTTGCTCGTTATCGGTTAAATCGAATTGCACGGTTAAGCCGTCCCCGGGACGAGAGACACTGCCATCGACGACCATACCGCCGATGCGGAACAGCTTGTTGGCCGGTGCCTTACCCGAAATCACTTCGGTCGGGGTAAAAAAGAACATGATGTTCTGATCCAGTGATTTAAGCGCCAGCCCGACGCCAAGCGCAACACCGCAAACCATTAACAGGATCAGGCCAAGTCTTTTCTTTCTTGCAGGAGTCATTTCTATTCCGCCTTGTGACGCCGTCTTAACTGGCGTAATTCTTTTTCATGTTGCTTTCGCGGCAGATACCAGTTTAGCCATAACACCAGAGCAGCCAACGCGTAGCTCGGCCATACGAAGATGGCATAGCCACCCATTTGGAAAAATTCCGCCACTTAAAGTTCCTCAACCCATTTACTATTACGTTCTCGTTGCAGCAGCTCAACGCGGCACTTTTGAAACAGGGCCAGGACGTAATAAACCTGGAACGCCAGCGCCATCAGCAATAATGGAATTAACATGCTCCAGTGGATCGAAGGTTTATCGAACTTGGTAACTGTCGCCCCCTGGTGTAGTGAATGCCACCACTCCACCGAGTAATGAATGATCGGAATATTCACCACGCCGACCAGCGCCAGAATGGCAACCGCACGGGAAGCGACACGCTTGTCATCGATCGCATTATGCAGGCCGATAATACCGAGGTATAAAAATAGCAGGATTAATTCCGATGTCAGGCGTGCATCCCAAACCCAGTAGGTGCCCCACATGGGTTTGCCCCAGAGTGAGCCGGTTGCCAGCGCAAGAAAGGTAAAACTGGCACCGATCGAGGCACTACTGATTAACACTACCTCGGCTAGTTTCATGCGCCAGATGATAATAACCGCCCCGCAAAATGCCATCACCACGTAGATGAACAATGACATCCAGGCCGCCGGCACATGTACGAAAATGATACGGTAGCTTTCACCCTGCTGATAATCGGGCGGCGCTTCGATCAAACCGCCATAGAGGCCCGCCAGCAATAACACCAGGAATATCCAGGACAGCCACGGAATCCATTTACCGGCAATGCGGTAAAAGTGCGGGGGTGAACCTAATTTATGAAACCAGAGAAACATTATCACCTATTTAACTTACTGACATTCGTAACGCTGCCGCTGTGGCCCAGGGCGACAGTGAGATCGACAGAAACAGAAAAGCCAGTAGCATGTAGATCTGCGCAGACACCTCGAATCCCATCGCGGCATTTTCGGTTGCACTGGCCGCGAAAATCAAGACCGGGACATACAATGGCAACACCAGAAGTGACAGGATTATACCACCTTTTCGCAATCCTACAGTCAATGCGACACCGATTGCACCGATCAGGCTCAAGATTGGGGTGCCAATTAAAATAGTCAATAGCAGCGTCGGTTGCGCGACCGCCGGCATGCCCAGCATTTCCGCCAGTAATGGCGCCACAATCAATAATGGTAACCCGGTAACCAGCCAGTGTGCACTCACTTTTGCCAGCACCAGCACCGCTACGGGATGCGCGCTGAGCAGGATCTGTTCGAGCGAACCGTCGTCAAAATCGGAACGAAAGATACTATCCAGCGAAAGCATAGCCGCGAGCAATGCTGCGACCCATATTATTCCGGGCGCGATACGTGCCAGCAGCTCCGGTAACGCACCGAGTGCGAGCGGAAACAGCGTGATGACCAGCACAAAGAATAGCAGCGGCATTGCATACTCGGCGCGGTTGCGCAGCGCCAATAACAGGTCACGCCTGAGCAGGAAAACAAACGCCTGGGTCAGGGATAAACGCCGACTCATGATTGTATCCCCAACTGCAGGTGCTGCACTGATTGCGCAGGTAGCGAAATATCATGATGCGAAGTCATGACGATGAGCCCCTGCCGCTGCAGGTGCTGTTCAAACAACGCCGCGAACATCGACATGCTGGCTTTATCGAGCGAAGTAAAAGGTTCATCCAGAATCCATAGCATCGCATCAGTTGCGAGCAATCGTGCCAGCGCCAGCCTACGCTTCTGCCCCGCCGATAAACTGCCCACTTCGGTTTCGCCATAGGCATAGAGATTAACCTGCTCGAGCACATCGTCGAGATCTGCGGTGGAAGGCATGCCCATCGCCCTGGCCAGGCGCAGGTTTTCGAGACAGGAGAGTTCATGCTTGACGCCATCGTGATGTCCGACATAGGTTACCTGTTCGTAATAGTCACCGGCGAGGCGATCGATCGGCTCGCCGCGCCATAAAATCTCGCCGCCATCAGCCAGCCTGAGCCCGGTTAAAATTCGTAACAGGCTTGTTTTACCGCAGCCGTTGGGACCTTCAACCACCAGCATCTGCCCGGGTTCGAGCACAAAATCAAGATGCTCGAACAACCAGCGGTCGTTACGGTTACAGCTGAGGTCGCGGGTTTCGAGTGAGGCCGATGAGGACATACATGGGTCAGGAATTAAGGTGTTCGAAGATTAGCCCCGCACCCGTTAACGTTCAACCAATTTTTCATGATATAGATCAGACAAAAGGATTAAAAAAGTGTTAATTTGTCACTAAAGTTGAAACAGGATCAGAACCATGACTACTAAAGAACAGTTGATCGACCAGCACATTCGCGAATATGAATCTCGCTTGAAGCATATCGACGAACTCTACGAGCGCGCGCACGAAGCCACAGAACACCTGGATGAGGAACATGAGGTTCGCTCGGAATTGCAGGATTACGATGTCCAACGAGCTCGCTTGAAAAAACATGCCGATGACGTGAAGACCATGCCCGTCGAAAAGTGGCGTGAAGAAACGGTGCAAAACGCAGGTCCCATGGCAATCTGGGATATTCTTGCGCAAAAGCTGGAAGATTTTCTCGAACGCCACGATAAGTAACGGCGGCAGAATAAATTCAGTGTTTTTCGGCTAAAACTAGCCAGCCGGGACGGTCCAGTTGTGTCATGTAATTGAATTCCTCCAGTATGAGGATTCGCCATAAGCCGGCGTCTTCCAGTTGTCTGAATGCCAGCTCAAACCCTTCCGGTGCAAAATGCATGCTGTTAATCGTAATGATGAACAGTCCCCCGGATTTAAGCGGACGTAACAGTTCCGGCACATGCTGCGCGCCGACATGCCCCGCGCCCATCGAACCGACACAGATGGCGACGTCGTAAACCGCGTCATCGAGCGCTACTTGTGTGGTCAGATCGCCACAAACCAGATTACGATAAACCTCTTTTTCACGCGCCTGCCCCAGCATACCTGGCGAAATATCGACCCCGTCGACGGTTGTGAATCCCTGTTTAACCAGTTCCACGCCAACCAGGCCGGTACCACAACCATAATCGACAATATCAATATCCTGTTGTTCGCTTCTTCCCGCCAGCGTCTGCGCGGCAATTTGCGGGGATATATAGCCGAAATCATCAAGCAGATGAGCATCATAATTCTTCGACCAGTCGTCATACAGGTCACGCGAACTGGCGCCATCCTGGAGATGATTGACCCGCGTCAGTATTTCTTTTGAGTCCTTGCTCATGTCGAATCGTTAGCTGCCATGGGGAAATTTGTTACCGCGTTTTTCCGCTTCGATGAAGACGCGCTTTATCTGCGGGAAAGCCTGCTTGATGCTCTGATCAATTGCGGCGATATCGGCTTCCACCTGCTGCGCGCTAATGGTATCGGCAAAATCCACGCTGATGTTGGCGAGGATAAAATCCGGTCCCATGTGCATGGTTAGTATTTCGTTGATATGCTGAATGTTTGATTTAGTCTCAAGTGCGCTGCGGATACCGCGAATCACCGACCGGTTGGCGCTTTCGCCGATCAGCAGGCCCTTGGTTTCATAGGCCAGCCAGATCGCGGTACCCACCAGGATAAATCCAATAACGACCGAGGCAATCCCGTCAAAAATCAGGATGCCTGTCGACTGGCTCAACCAGACACCGACGAAAGCGACGATCAAACCAAGCATCGCCGCACTGTCTTCAAACAGCACGACAAAAATCGATGGATCTTTGGCGCGCTGAATCGCCTCGAAGTATCCCCAGCGCCCCTTGACCCGGCTGAATTCGCGAAACGCGAAATACCAGGCCGCACCTTCAAATACCAGCGCCAGTCCGAGCACGATGTAGTTAACCAGTGGATTACTGATCGGCTCGGGGTGCTTGATGTGCTGAATACCTTCATAGATAGAAATACCGCCGCCCAACGCAAAAATCAGGATGGCGACGATGAAACTCCAGAAGTAAATTTCCTTGCCATATCCGAAAGGAAAATCGGCATCAGGCGGTTTTGCGGCACGCTTCATGCCATACAGCAGCAGTACCTGGTTACCGGTATCGACCAGTGAATGTATGCCTTCCGACATCATCGCCGAGCTGCCGGTAATCGACGCCGCGACAAACTTGGTAATTGATATCAGCGCATTGCCAATTAATGCCGCGATTATGACCAGCTTCGAACCCGATGCCATCTTCTACCCTCATAAATTTCGCGCAACTATATCCCAATTGCCACCGGTGGTGAAAGGCTGCTAAACAACTTGATCCCCTTAAGAGCAACCTCGGGGTCAAGCCCGCAAAAGTGTAGCGAGGCAGGACGACGCGGTCCGACGCTTCGGGCTCCAAGCGGTTCCAGGGATGGACCAACCGGCGCATGCCGGTTGGGAGCGCCTTTTGCGGGCTTGAGCCCGAGGTTGCTCACTTACAAGGTCTATTAATTTGAAACATGACCAGCGGAATATCTTTGTGGGACGCTGCGCAACAGGGATGTTGTGATACGGCATTCTGAGCCCGAGCCTGCACAGATGGTTCGGCCGGCGCTCAGGTCACGGTCTTACGGGCATTTTATATGGGGAGGGGAGTGACTACTGCTAACCGCGCAGGTATTCGTTGTCGGGATCGAATAACGGGGTCGTGTAAAGTCGTGCCGGGGTCAGGTCGCCGAGAATTTCGATTTCAACCTGGCGGCCCTCTTCAATCAATTCCAGTGGCAAAAATCCAAACGCAATGCTCTTCTGGGCATAATGCGAATAACCACCCGAAGTCACGTAGCCAACCACAGCGCCATCATGCCAGATCGGTTCCCAGGCAACGGCATCGGCATCCCGGGCATCAACCTCGAAAGTACAGAGCCTGCGTGTTACACCCTGCTCTCTCTCAGCGAGCGCGGCTGCCTTACCGATGAACTCGGTCGATTTATCGTAAGCGACAAATCGATCCAGCCCGGTTTCGAGCGGCGTGTAATCGGGCTTAAATTCACGCATCCACGACCCGAAAGACTTGTCCAGCCGCAGGCTCATCATCGCACGCATGCCGAAGGGACGCAGTCCCAGGTCCTGGCCGGCCTCGGTCAGTAAACGATACAGCGCAACCTGGTTATACCAGGGCACGTAGATTTCGTAACCGCGATCACCGGTGTAACTGACGCGCTGTACGATGGCCTGGCATTGACCGACGTCGATTTCACGGATCGACAGAAACGGCATCGCCGCAGTGGAAACGTCGGCAAGTGTGACTCGACTCAACAACTCCCGTGCTCTGGGACCAGCGATCTGGAACCCGATACGCTCTCTGGAAACATTTCTAAGCGCAACCCCGCTTGCCGGCAAATGCTGTTCGAACCAGCGCATATGGTAAGCCTGCGCGCCATATGAGGCCGTCACCTGGAATACCTCGGCGGACAACCGCGCGACCGTAAAATCGCCAATAATTCTGCCCTTCGGACTCAGCATCGGATTCAGGCTTAAACGGCCAATAGCAGGTATCTTTCCGGCCAGTACCGTGTCCAGATAATCGAACGCCCCGGGGCCGGAAAATTCGTACTTGCCGAAATTATGCACCTCGTTCAAACCGACCGCCTCGCGCACGGCGCGCACTTCTTCGCCAACCGTCGAGAATGCATTGGAGCGTCGGAAGCTCGGAATCTCATAGGGTTCTTCCCCGGTCGGGGCGAAATAATTGACATGTTCCATGCCGTACATTACGCCGAAGACCGCATTTTGAGATTGCCAGATCGGATATGCGGGCGTGGTCTCGAGCGGACGAGCCGCAGGTATTTCCTCGTTTGGATAAGACACGGTAAAACGGCGCTGATAATTTTCACGTACCTTGAGACGGGTATAGGATGGGGTGCAATAGTCACCAAAACGAGCCACATCCATCGCAAAAACATCGCGCGACGGTTCACCGTCAATCATCCACTCAGCCAAAGTCAATCCCACACCGCCACCCTGGCTGAAGCCAGCCATAACGGCACAGGCCGACCAGTAGTTACGCAGTCCGGGCACCGGTCCGACCAGCGGATTGCCATCGGGGGCGAAAGTAAACGGACCATTAACAATGGTCTTGATACCCGCCTCTGCGAGTACCGGAAAACGTTTGAAGGCGAACTCCATCGAATCGCCGATGCGGTCGAGGTTTTCGTCGAGTAGCTCGTGTCCGAAATCCCAGCGCGTACCTTCAACAGCCCAGGGCACACAATTCTGTTCATAGAATCCAATCACCAGCCCTTTGCCTTCCTGGCGCAGGTAACTCTCACCTTCAGGATCCATCACGTGAGGCAGTTCCTGTTCTCGCTCGAACACCGCGGGGATGTTATCGGTGGCGAAGTATTGATGCTCCATCGGATGCAGTGGCAGATAGATGCCTGCCAGCGCGCCGACCTCGCGCGCCCAGAGTCCCCCGGCATTGACCAGGTTTTCCGCGATTATCGTGCCCTGCTCGGTGACAACTTCCCAGCCGCCATCGGCGCGCGGGTTGGTTTCCAGCACGCGATTGCGCAATACGATTTCGGCACCCTGCATTTGCGCGGCTTTGGCATAGGCATGGGTGGTACCGGATGGATCCAGATGTCCGTCGAGGGGGTCATAGAGCCCACCCAGCACACCCTCGGTGCTGGTAATCGGACTGAGCCTGCGAATTTCCTCGGGCGTGACAAGTTCGGTATCAAGACCCATGTGCCGGTGCATGGCGCGAGCCGATTTTAGAAAATCGAGACGTTCGGACGATTCGGCCAGTGTGATACCGCCTACATGATGCAGGCTGCAGGACTGACCGGTAATTTCTTCGAGCTCGCGATAAAGTCGAATGGTATAACCCTGCAGGGCTGCCATATTGGTGTCGGCATTGAGCGTATGAAAACCGCCCGCGGCGTGCCAGGTGGAACCCGAGGTCAATTCCGAGCGCTCGATCAGAACCACATCCTTCATGCCGAGTTTGGTCAGATGATAAATAACACTGCATCCAACCACCCCGCCACCGATGACGACAACTTGCGCATGACTTTTCATAATGGCTACCCCAACACCGAGAAACTACTGTCCTGATTGACTTCGCGCAGACGCGAGTAGAAGCCGCTCGAGAATGTATGATCAATGTACTTCAAATGGAAATCGATCGGGCTGACATCCTGATCGTTACCGTTTTGCGTGGCCTCGATTATATCCGCCATCAATTCACCCGCGATCGGAGCATTCTTGAACTGGTTGCCACTGGTGCCGATGGCGAGGTAAAACCCGGGCAAATCCGAATGATCGTAAATCGGGATCCAGTCGTCGGTTACATCGTACAAATCGACCACCCCGCGGGCCTGTTTCGGCACTTCCAGGTCAGGTACGCGTTGGCACACACGTAATACCTGTACTTCCCACTGCTCGCTGAATTCACGGTTGTAGTCGTCAGGGTCGACCCACTCATGCTTGTCCACCGGTGGATCTTCGCTACCAATCAAAAGATTGTTACCCTGTTCGGGCCGGGTATAAACCCCGATATCACTATCCGAGGTGACGCATGCGGTAGCGGTGTCATAGCCCTCGGGTAACGGCACATGGGCCACTTCCTGTCGCAACGCACGGGTCTTGACCGACATGGACTTTTCTACGTCGGCAAGGCGATTGACCTTCGACGAATGCGGACCTGCGGCGTTAAGCACCACCGTCGCATTCAATATTTCACCGCCTGCAAGGCCAACCCCACTGACCCGGCCATTGTCGGTTTGAATGCTGCTGACCTCGGCGTTATACATAAACTCACCGCCAGCCCGTTCCGCGGCGCGCATGATGTTGTGCGTCGCCAGTTGCGGATCTGAAATATAACCGGCCGCGTGAAACAGTACGCCACCGCTTAACGATTCATCGTTGGCGATACCAAACTGCGGATCGTCCGGACGCTTTACCGGAAAGAAAGACTGAGTATTCCACACCGGCAACTTGCTGCGTATCTCCTCCGGACTAAGCTCACTATAAGGCGAGTCGAGCTGGTCCATCAATGCCATCGTCGGGCGCATGTAGTCATTCTGTTCGGTTTTCATGACCAGTGATCCGACGTTGTGATACTCGATCAAACCACGTTCGTCGATATCTTCACTGCCCAGGTATTCGGCCCAGTTTTTCCAGTAAAAATGCGATTCATAAGCCATCGCCGAGCCGTCGAGGGTCGAGTAGTAGGGACGAATGATCGCGCAGGAACCGGAGGTCGAGCCGTAACCGGCCGCTGGCAGGCGATCGAGATTTAAAACCTTCCAGCCTTTACGACCGAGCGCCAGCGAGGTTGCACAGCCTATGATACCGGCCCCGATAATGATTGCGTCGTAGGAGTTTGACATTAGTTGACACCTGTAATGGCTGGTTTGCCGCTTCGGTGCAGCAATTGTTTTAGTAGGTTCTGAATTTCATGTGGATGCACCCGGGCGATGCGAATCAGGTCGTCAAAACGATCGGTAAGCTTGCGAATGTGATCGATACTATTGACGATAACGTACAAGTGCCCCAAAAACAGCGTCGCCCGCATGGGTCCGAAGACGGTAAAGGATGACGAGTAAGTTTGTTTGCCATCAAATAGATACCAGCGAAATCCCGGGTAAAGCTCGTCGTTGAGCTCTATCATGCGCTCGAGTTGTTCGCATCTGTGGCGCAAGGACAAGCCTTGCCAGATACCCTGGCCCGCAGCAAAACTTTCCAGGTGCTGTATCGACATACAGGTTTCAAGCTCGCTGCCGGGATGGCGCTGTTGCAACAATAGTAACTGGTTATCGCGCACCGATTGATCGACCTTGCCCGAACCGTAGCGATTGAACTCGTACTCGGCAACGGCCTCGGTTTTCAACAAATCCGGTAGCGTCGTAGGTACATAGCGAATCTTGTAACCACAGGCTTCGCGATGCCATTCCAGGTTTTTTTCAAAGATTGTCGCCGAATAATCGTCGACCTGGAGAGCCTCGGGTAGAATATTGGCGCCCATCGATCCCTGCTGGGTAAGACCGAGTAACCAGTCGATGCTGACCTGGTGCACTTCGGCTATCGAGGCCACCGTATCGGCTCGCGGCAGCCGAATATTATCTACCGCAAGCAACTGTGACAGGGTTGAGCGATCGACCTTGATCGACGCCGCGAAAGCCGACCGATTCAGACCACTATGCGTGATCACCTGTTGCAAGCGATCCTGGAACAGCAATACCCGTTCCTGCAGTTTCATCGTGCGAGCTCCACTTCACGACGACGCTGATTCGCATACTCCTCCAGCGCCTGGCTCCGCGAGCTATTCATCTCTGGCGGTTCATACTCCTTTAGTTTCTGACGGTATATTTTATTAGCGCGCTCGAATGCGGTTTGCTCACCATTATCGCTCCAGGTTTCAAAATTGCTCCAGTCCGAGACCAGGGGTTCATAAAACGCCGTGGTGTAATTTGCCATGGTGTGCGCGGTACCAAAAAAATGCCCGCCATGACCCGCTTCACGAATCGCGTCCAGTGCCAGAGTCGACTCATCGACCTGCAGCGGGGTTAGCGTTGCACGCATCATTTGCAGCATATCGATATCGATGATGAATTTTTCGAACGATGCACAAAGCCCTCCCTCAAGCCAGCCGGCGGCATGCTTGATCACCTGGGCATGCCCCATGACCGCTCCCCACAGAGACATCTGTGATTCCCAGGCGGCCTGTGCATCGACACAGTTGGAGGCGTTGGTATTCGACGAGCGAAACGGCAACCCGTAGCGCCGTGCGAGTTGCCCGCTAGCCCAGGCAGCCCGCGTATATTCGGGGGTGCCGAAGGCAGGTGCACCACTACGCATATCGGCATTCGAGGTGAAACCGCCGTAAACCATCGGTGCCCCCGGATTGACGATTTGCGACAGCGAGATTACGCCGAGCGCTTCCGCATTTTGCTGTGCCAGGGCACCGGCAATCGTAATCGGGCACATCGCACCAGACAGGGTAAACGGGGTCACAATAGTAGGCTGTCCATACTCGGCCATTTCCATCAAGCCATCCAGCATTGGCCCGTCGACGCGCAACGGAGAATTGGTATTGACTACAGTGATGATACTCGGCTCCGATTTGAGCGTTTCCAGCTCGACACCGCGCGCTATAGCGGTCATCCGTATACCATCCATGACTCGACCACCACCGAGGCAATAAAGCGAAAATGCCCGGTCGGTCAAAGTGAACGCGGCCAGGGTTGCATCGAGGTGACGCGTTTCGGGATGCTTATCGACCGGCTCAACCGGGTACCCACTCAGGAAATCGATGACGTCGAAACTTTGCGTCAAACGCAGGAAATTACAGTAATCTTCAAAATTGCCGGTGCGTCGTCCCCCTTCGAGATCGGAGCTATTGGGAGCACTGGCAACCGTCGTAAAATTGATCGCATTGCGCCCTATCAGCCGGTTACGTTCAGGGTTGGGAGCGTGCAGCGTAAATTCCGCCGGAACGGTGCTGATTCGCTCCATCAACCTGTTGCGATCGAGGTATACCCGCTGCGTATCCCAGTCCACGCGTGCGCCGTCCTGTTCCCACAGCGCCAGCGCTTTCTCGTTCAGAATTTCGAGACCGATATCCTCGAGGATTCGCATCGAAGCATCGTGAATCAGATCCAGTGACTCTTCATCCAGAGCCTCGATCGGCGCATAAGGATTGAATTGCTGCTCAAGTTTAGGCTTTGGCAACTGTGCGGAAGGGGTACCGCGTCGACGGGCTCTTCGTTTGGGCATTTCAGGCTCCGTAGCTTGAATCAGCGATATTATTTGACCGATAGACTGATGTCTATCTATGTCACAGCAGTGTTTCATAAACAATTATGTTTATTTTTGTAAACAAATCATCATGCGCAATGAGCTCTGGCAATAAAATCCTTTCCAAGGTAGCGTAGTTACTCGATGACCCCGCGTAGCAAACAATTTATCGCCTGTGGCATGTATGCTTTCAACAATGAATTGCAGCATGCCTGGCAGGCATTGTTTGACCAGTTTCGTCTGCTATTCGATGGTGGCGATCAATTCGATGAAAACCTGGTTTTCGACAGCGGGGAATCGGTATTGCGAGACCCCGGACTGTTTCTCGGACACACCTGCGGCTATCCTCTAATGAAGCATCTGCAGGACGCGGTAACGCCATTTTGTGTACCCGTATTCAATGTTAGTGGCGTGGAGGGCAATTCGTATTCCAGTCGTTTTATCGTGTCGGCTGATTCCGATATCAGCAGCCTCGCCGATTGCGCTGGTCGAATCGTCGCCATCAACAATCGTGATTCGAATAGCGGCATGAATGTATTGCGCCATGCCATCGCAGCGCTGAATCCTGAGTCGCCTTTTTTTGCGACGGTTATCGACAGCGGAGGACACTTGCAAAGTCTTACCGCGGTCGCTGAACAACGTGCCGATGTAGCCGCCATCGACTGCGTCAGTTTTCAGCTGATCGAAGATCGATGGCCGGAACTGGCCACCAGGGTGCGCAGTATAGGCAACAGTATTAAAACCTGCGGCCTGCCTCTAGTCGTGCCCAATTCGAAACTGGCCGCCACCAACACCGACAGAATTGTACAGGTACTCAACCAGGCCCTGGATCAGGTCGATCCCGAGATCAGGCAACGCTTACACTTAAAGCATTTCGAGCGGGCAAGCATCGACGATTATCGAAGCATCGTCGAAGTCGAATCTTTCGCCGTCAACGCTGGTTACCCCGAGCTCAATTAGTCATTGCGGGGCGTCTGGGCCTCAACTAAACTCCGCGCAGTTTTTTATGCGCCAGCAGCGCTATCGTTAACCGGGATTCGAACCTATGTGGAAAGACCTGTCAGCATCCTGGGCTATTTTGCTCGGCATTGGATTCATGATGCTGGCCAACGGGCTTCAGGGAACCTTACTCGGTGTGCGCGCCGGTATCGAGGGCTTTTCAACCTTCACTACCGGCATCATGATGTCGGGGTATTTTATCGGCGTGTTCGTCGGTTCATTTGTTGCCCCGAGACTGGTTAAACGGGTAGGGCATATTCGGGTATTTTCCGCACTTGCCTCGTTGGCATCGATATCGATCCTGTTCCACGGGGTTTACATCGATCCATGGTTATGGATGGCGATGCGGGTCATTACCGGTATCAGCTTTGCCGGATTCTATGTCGTCACCGAAAGCTGGCTTAATGACCGCGCCAGCAATGAAACCCGCGGTAAAGTATTGTCAATTTACATGGTCATCGTTACCGCAGGTATGGGTGCCGGTCAATTTTTACTTACTCTCGCAGCACCGAATGCGATTGACCTGTTCATATTGACCTCGGTAATCATTTCCTTCGGCCTGATACCGATCTTGCTAACCGCCAAGCCCGCCCCGAATTTCGATACTTCATCCAAAATGTCGATAGCCGAACTTTTCCGCGCGTCGCCGCTGGCGGTTATCGGTAACTGCCTTACCGGCATGGCGCACGGCACTATCTTTGGCCTGGGCGCCATTTATGCCAGCCAGGTTCTGGTTGATCTAAGCGCAATATCCTGGTTCATGGCCTGTTTCCTGATCGGCAGCCTGATATCGCTCTGGCCGATCGGCTATCTCTCCGACCATATCGGACGGCGAGCCATCATGGCTGCCTTATCCATTATTTCGATAGTCTGCTGCCTGTTTGCCATCGCCACGCCCAAGGACAGCATCACTTTTTACCTGGTTATCGTTGCGCTTGGCGGGGCGGCTATGCCGATGTACTCGATCTGCGTGGCCTATGCCAACGATCGCCTGGAACCACATCAAATCGTCGCCGCGAGCGGCAGCCTGGTCATGGTCTCCGGTATCGGGCTGATGACGGGTCCTATTGTCATCGCGTTTTTGATGGATTATTTCGACGTCGTATTTTACTTCTGGGGAATCGCAATGGTGTTCGGATTGATCTTGCTGTTTACCCTGGTGCGCATTAATTTACGTGCAGGTATCGCGCTCGAAGACCAATCCACCCTGATTGCCGGCCCAATCGGTACCCCCATCGCCGAGTTCAATGCGCCGGATTCGGTCGAGTACGCCGAAGCAGTGGCAAACCATGAGATTGAACAGCTGGACGAGCGTGAAGATACCACCGAACGCCAGTTGTAAACCAATACGCCGAGGCATAGCTTTCAGTCACCTGCATCGACGGCAAAGCAACTGCATAACAGACAAGATACAAATCTAAAGCATCCAGCGAAAATCCAGCATGTAAAAATCCTCATCGCCGATATCATCGTCGATTTCCTTCAACGGCCGGGCCCAAACCAGGCGTCCATTAAAATTGGCATCCGCTATCTCTACTCCCAGGCCTACCCCGTAAATCTCGCTGCAAATATCACGATTGTCGATTTCACATTTGACCTCTCCGTAGTCGACGCCAACCGACAGTGATATTGATTTGACAGGAGATTTCCCACTGAATGGATTCACCACCGATTGCCAACGGTGGGTCAGGTCGCTACGCAAATACCATGCCTTGCTCCCGCTCAGCGCCGAGGAATAACCCCGTACCGTGTACGGACTCCCGAGGTACAACTTGTCGTTGTCATACAGAACATCATCACTGTATTGCAGGCTGAGTTTAAAACCTGCATACCAGGCAGGATCTTCCAGGTAGTAGTATAACTGGCTATCGAAATTGAATTTTTCGAACTGCAAGCTGGCCTCGGTTTCGAAGCCGTCTTCGAAGGTAAAATAATCGTCGTCTCTGGCCCCAAAAGCATCGAGTCCACGATGGTAGCTGTAAGTGGTATAAAGCTGGCCCCAGTGCTGGAACCAGTCATGGCGCAACTCGAGCCGTGCCTGGCTGGTTTTGTAGCTGGACACGTCGATTAACTGCTTATCAAAATAAATGTCCGAATCTTTAAGCTCGAGGGCCACGGCCAGGGTTAGCCTGGCAGTCTGACTGCGAGCAACCACCTTGCTAATTTCAAATTCATTGATGATGGTATCTCCTTCAGACAGGAAGCTACCATTTATACCCTGCACTCGTTGCTCATATTCGAGATCCGCATAAGTCAACGCGAACAGGTAACTGCCCAGTGGGAAGGAGTAAACCAGTTCACTACTACGATTGTCCTGATAAGCCTGATATTGCTCTCCGTTATTATAACGGAATTCAATTAAGTCATTGATATTGAGCGGGTTATCCAGTGCCGCCAGCAGACTCAACTGGGTGCTGAGACCAGTCTGGGCGTTGATCCCCAGTTCCGCTCGGAAGGGTTTTTCAGTCGTAGTCTCAACCGCGACTATACTGGCGCCCTGTCGGGTACCCGGCCTGATCTCGAAACTGGCGCTCACCGACTCCAGTCGTTCTATTGCCTCTAGCGACGTCTCGAGTTCGCGCAGATTCAAAACCTCGTCATTGAATGCGAAAGCGGTGGCTATTTTGCCGTTACCGGTGCCGCTATCGGCATCGATTATGGCTTCAATCCTACCGACCAATATGCGAATTTCGATCTGACCATCGCTGATGTCCTGTTCCAGTAAATACGGACGTGAGGTTACGTAGCCCTGTCCTATTATGTAATTGGAGATTGCGGAAAGAATATTGCGAATCAGTTCGCCATCGATACAGGCGCCGAGAAAAGGCTCGATCAGATCAGGCTGATCGGATTCAGCCAGTATTGCGCTGGCTTCGATATCGACCCTGACGAGCGGTATGCATGTTGTATTGCCCGCCGCGGAAACCGAAACCTGAAGCAATACGCAAAGCGTCAGCCATCTAAAACCAGATCGAAAGAAACAAACGGGTAACCAGGGCATCAAAATCGTACAGCGGCTCGTCTCCAACCGCTCCAGCTTTGGTTAAATCGCGGAAATCGTTGTAGTCAAAATATATCCAGTCGAACTGCGCATTCAGACTACCGCGTTCAATAGCGCTCCAGGATCTGCCAAATTCATAACTGGCGCCGGCGCCGAGTGTAGTGCTGGTAAATTCGCTCAGTTCCTTATCGCGAGCGAGGTAGTTTTGTGCATCCCTGAAGGGGAACAGGTCGTCGTAAAAGTCGGCCTTATCCTGGTCGTGATAACGAAACCTGGCTTCGAAGATCCAGCTTTCCGCGTAAGGCTGGGTATAGCCTAATTCGTAAGTCATCGCTTTTATACCCCAGTTATCCTCAAAATATCGTACGCCCGCATGCACCGCCGCGCGCTGGGGCAGATAGTAACTGCCACGCAGGGCGGCGGCATTACTGGTGCGAGTGCGCGGATAAACCTCCTTCTGCCAACCGACGCTACCATCGGGATTAAGAAAGCGCACCTCCCGGTAAGGATTATTGAGAAAACCTTCGTCGGATATGGTTTCGAAGGCGAATGCCATGATCATGCTCTTGGTTAAAATCTGTGAAATCCCGATTCGATAGCTGCGCACTTCGACACCTTTCGAAAAATCAGAATTAGTATTATCTTCGACCGTATTATCGCCATAAGCCATGCCCATGCTAACCGTGGTCAAATCACCGAACATATCCTGTGAAATACCCAGGCTATAGGTTTCCGCCGTATAATCGCTCTCGTCACTTTTCGTATAACCGGCACTCATGGTTGTCTTTTGCCGCAGGTAATCGACATTAACACTGTATTCGTCTCGCTGCTCGGTGTACTCGCTAGCTCTCACCTTGACGTCAATCGACGCACTGGTGACGCTATCGGTGTAGTAATTCGCACCTACCGATACGCTGTCGCCAATGTTCTTGCGCACCAGCACCGACGGGCCATCGACCGTGACACCACCACCCTCGTATCTGTGGTAGAGCAGATCCACTCGTTCTTCCGGCAACACCGCCGCCTCGACGCCAAGCGCGAAGAATAAAAGGGCAAGTAACGCTAGGCGCATATCGCAACCCGATGAAATATCGATACGCCCGGAGATGCGGATTTTTTCGGCGAGTGCGAGGCAGCACCGCGCGCAGATCCGCAGCAAAAAAACATTCCTATAAAGCGTATTGAATTCACAGAGACACTTTCAAAATTAATTGGTGTTCCTATTGCGCCGGATTTTTTTGCGCTAGCAAGGAAGGTCTGCGCGCAGAACCGGAGCGTATATCCAATACGCGATGGTTCGAGCACAGACCTGACGACGCTATCGTGAAAAAAGACCAGCAAGAGGAATACCAATTAGTTGCAGCCGCAACCGCCGC